>Ga0307505_10000129_pt1 | contig 92978 bp, 89 predicted proteins | sample 23_S_MG_FD_202183 | JGI IMG/M metagenome (GOLD analysis project Ga0307505, IMG submission 202183) | Soil microbial communities from Populus trichocarpa stands in riparian zone in the Pacific Northwest, United States - 23_S | ecosystem: Environmental > Terrestrial > Soil > Riparian zone > Trees...
CGACGACGGGCACTTCTTCGACCTGCTAAAGCCGCACGCGTTTTGTGCCAAGCCTCAGCCCGACTACTCACAGTGCAAGATGTGGCTCAGGTCGCACGACGAGGACTTCTCCCGCAGCATCGTGTCGCATCGTTACGACCGACGCATCGCATGACAGACGGCGGGACGTTTCCGCGGAAACGTACGCCGCACTGTCTCCCACCTCTCGCACCACGTGCGGGGCCTCTGCGCCGCTGCCCGTCTCGACGTGCAGCATGACCTGGTAGCGATCTCCCGCGTCGCCGCGCTCCAGATCTCCCGCCAGCGCAGCCTCCGCCAAGAGACCCAGCGCATCCGCGCGGCGCTGCTCGCCCGACACCTCCTCGGCGACCGTTCCCGGTGGCACGGCGTGCCGCGACTCCTGGAAGAGCTGATCGGCCGCGGCGTCCAGCGCGCGCCGCACCACGGCCCCTTGCTCTGGGGTCAGCCGCCCGCGGATCGCCAGCATCCCGTCGTCGTCCACGTAGGTTGTCAGCGTGCGATGCAGGTGACGGTGATCGGCCTGACGCGCGGCAGCCGCGCGGTCGCAGCGGCGCCAACCGCGCACCACTCGCTCAACGTGCGCCGCGGTGCCGGCCCACGCAACATCGAGGAGTTGCGCCTCGTTGGCCGGCGTCGCTACTCGCGTCAGCGCCCGCACCTTGGCGTAGGACACCTCCCCGCGCTGAAGAGACGCGCTCAACAGCGGCAGATCGGACAGAGCCTTCGCCACGCGTACCTTCCCGCGCGCGGCGCCCAGGTCGATGCCTGTCCGCCAGTGCAGCCAATGCGCACAGGACAGGAACCCGTTGTTCCAGCCACACTGTGCGTCGAATTGGCGAAGTATCACCAGCAGCTCGTAGGTGGCGGCGTGAATGCGCGACGCCAATTCCGCGATGGCCTCGCCGAGGTGTTCGACCGGTGTTGTGGGCTGAAGTGTGACCGCACGATCGATCGCGAGGTGAGGCGACGACGATGGTTCGACCGCCCGCGATCGATCACGTGGTGGCGAGTGAACGCGTGGAGCAGGCGATCTACAGGCGCACCTCGATTCACGCCGAGGCGGCAACGAAAACGCCGTCAACAGAGAAGATCACGCCAAGCACCTTTGGGGCGTGACGGTTGCTTGGCTGCGCGTTTCCGCGGAAACGCGTCGGGCCTCGACCCGCGGCTACGCCAGCGGCTTGGGACCTCGGCCCGGCAGCAGCGGCGCGTGACGCACCCGCAGCGCGACGAGGTCCTGCGGGAGGATCTTCAGCTGGTTCAGGATCCGGTGGATCTCGTTCTCTTCGAACAACGAAATCTTGTCGTCGGCCACCGCCACCGTGAAGAGGCACCGCGCCAGCGCCAGTTTTTCCTCGTAGCTCGTGGCCTCCGCAAATTCCTGTGCCACGGCGAAGTCCGCGGTGCCGCCGAAGAGCAGGTTGCTGTTCTTGGCCAGGCCCACGACCATCGTGGCCTGGTCAGCCGTCAGCTGCGCGTGCTCGGCGACCAAACGCTCCATCGCCTGGGTTTCCTCGGGGCTGGCGTGGCGATCCGCCAGCGCCACGCGGCCCAGCAAGTACGCGAACCGCGCCAGGTGCTTGGCGCGGTCGGGCTCCAGCTTGTCCAGGGATTCCACCAGGTCGCGCAGCGGTGCGTGCTCGGGCTCTGGCGTCTCCTCGACACCGAGCCACGACTTCAACATTTTCAGCGGCATACCCTGATCTTAACGGGAGGCCTCGCGGGCGTGTACGATGGCGGCATGTCCGCTTCTCTCATGCACGACCTCTCGCTGATCCTGGCGCGCGAGCTCGACGGGATGGCGCGCGAGATCGAGGCGTTTCCAGACGACGAGTCGGTATGGCAGACGGCGCCGGGTGTCACCAACGCCGCCGGCAACCTGGCACTGCACCTGGCGGGCAACGTGCAGCACTTCATCGGGGCGCTGCTCGGCAGGACCGGCTACGTCCGCGACCGCGAGGCCGAGTTCGGCCGCCGATCCGGCACGCGGGCCGAACTGGTCGAGGAGCTGGGCCGAGCCCGCGACGTTGCGCAGACCGTGCTGCCGGGGTTGCCGGCGACGGCGCTGGAGGCCACGATCTCGCACCCGCAACTGCCGGGCCCCATCCCCGCGCAGCGCCTCCTGGTGCACCTGTGCGCGCACGCCGGCTTCCACCTGGGGCAGGCGGGCTACCTGCGGCGTCTCCTGACCGAGGAGAACCGCTCAGTGGGCCCGGTTCCGATGGCGTTGCTCGTGAGCTAGGGGTCTTAGTTAGGGGCCTACTCGCCCGGCCCCTTCTGCAACGTGAAGGGCACGGACTCGATTCGAAGCGGACGCTCCGCCTCCACTTTCACCGTGCCCTGCACCGTCACGTCGATCGGCCGGTCGGTCTCCACCCGCAAGGCCCGATCGGCCGTGACCGCCGTGGTCAGCGGATCCACGGCGTCGCGTCCGGACGCGGGGACGCGTTTGTAGCTGCCCACCACGGCCACCGGCAGCCAGCCACTTTCCGGCCCTGCGATCTCGATGCCGCGGATGACGACGGGAGTGGGGGCGACCTGTGCCTGAGCCACGACCGGCGGCGCGGCGTCCTTGAGCCCGATCCACAGCAGCTCGAGGGCGATGATGGTGAGAATGATCTTCACGTAGCGGTCAATATGCATGCTCAACCTCGTTGCCTCGCATTGTACGCGTGCCGCCGGGCCCGCCGCCGCCGGGCCTCGGAAGGAATGAGGGGGCGTCAATGCCCAATGCCCAATGCCCAATGCTCAAGGCTCAAGGCCCAACGAAGAAAAGGAAGGTTCTACAATACAGGCGAAGCAGGCGTCCGCCCAGGAACAGGCAAAGGAGCGGTCAGTGAACGACGAAACGAAGGCGTGTCCGGTGTGCGCCGAGACCATCAAGGCCGCCGCCACGAAGTGTCGATTCTGCAACTCCGACCTGGCGGCGATTGAAAGCGCCAGGGAAGCGGAGGTCGAGCGCGAGTTGTTCGTGGGACGCCCGACGCCGATCACCAGCGTCGGCCAATGGGCGATCGTCGCGATCACGGTGGGCCTCGCCTACCTCGTCTATTGGGTGCGGAGCTTGTCGGTGTACTACCGCATCACCACGCAGCGTGTGCAGATCGAGCACGGGCTCTTTTCCACCATGAAGGACAACATCGAGCTCTTCCGCATCGATCACTTCGACCTGCACAAGCCGCTGGGCATGCGCCTATTGAACGAAGCGGTGCTGCACCTGCGGTCCACCGATCCCCATTTCCCGACCGTGATGATTCAGGGTGTTCCCGACCTCGAGCGCCTGGCCGACACCCTGCGCGAGTGCTCGCTCAAGGAACGCACACGGCGGCGGGTGACGACGTTCGTCGAGGCGTAGCGAGGCTCCGCCACCCGGTTGGTCGGAAATCGAACGGTCAAGTGTTCTAGCGTGCGCACCGCCCCCTCGATTCTCGACACGCCGCGCCTGCGTCTGCGCATGCCGGAGCCAGGTGATGGTCAGGCCATCTTCGAGAGCTACGCCGGCGATCCCGAGGTGACGCGGTACGTGTCGTGGCCGACGCACCGGTCGGTCCAGGACACGGATGGGTTCCTGGCGCTGAGCGCACTGGAGTGGAGCCGATCGCCGGCCGGGCCGTACCTGATCTGCGATCGCGCCGATGGGCGCGTGCTGGGCGGCACGGGGCTGACCTTCGAGGCCAGCGACCGCGTCGTTACCGGGTACGTGCTGGCCCGGGACGCGTGGGGTCGCGGCTATGCCACCGAGGCGCTCCGGGCGATGGTGGCACTGGCGCGGACCCTGGCGATCGAACGGTTGCACGCCGAGTGTCACGCGGACCACGCGGCGTCGCGCCGCGTGTTGGAGAAGTGCGGGTTTACGCTGGCCGGCATCCAGTCCACGATCGCTCAGTTCCCCAACCTCGATCCCGATCTCGTGACCGACGTCTGTGCCTACGTGCACACCCTCGTGCGGACGCAGTAGACATCTTCTATGGCCACAGTCGTTACACATGAAGCACGTTTTCTCGACCGGCCATAGAAGATGTCCGCCACGCGGAGCGGGGCCAGAGATACTGGGGCTGGTGAAGCTCTGGACGGTTTGAGGCAGAGTTTCACGAGCCCGCCGCCCCATGGAACCCCTGCTGGAGTTCATCGACGCCACGGTGATGCGCGGGCGCACGCGCGCGCTGGACGGTCTGTCGCTTCGCATCCATCGCGGCGAACACACCGCGATCCTGGGACCCAACGGCGCCGGCAAGACCACGTTGATGCGCGTGCTGACGCTCGATGATCGGCCGCGCACCTCCGCGGGCCACGACGCCGCGGCGCTGCGCCTCTTCGGCTCCGAGCGCACGGACGTGACAGACCTGCGCCGCCGCATGGGCATCGTGACCGGCGACCTGGATGCCGGATTCGGCCTGAGCAGTTGGGGCGGGCGCGTGCTGGGCGTGGATGCAGCCACGTCGGGCCTGCTCGGCAGCCACGGCGTCTTCTCCCACCAGGACGTCACGTCCGAGATGCGCGCGCAGGGGCGCGCGGCCCTCGATCGAGTGGACGCCGGCCACCTGGCCCGGACGCCGTTCAACGAGATGTCCACCGGGGAGCGGCGCCGGGTCCTGATTGCCCGCGCGCTCGTCACCCGGCCCGAGCTGCTGGTGCTCGACGAGCCGACGACGGGCCTCGATTTCGTGGCGCGTCACCGCTTTCTGGAATCGGTGCGGCGCCTGGCCGACGAGGGCACGACGATCCTCCTCGTCACGCACCACGTGGAAGAGGTGATCCCGGAGATCCGCCGCGTGGTCCTGCTGTCGCGCGGGCGCGTGGCGTTCGATGGGGGGAGCGAGGAGGCGCTGACGTCCGATCGCCTGGCGGCGGTCTATGGCGCGCCGCTCGTCGTGTCGCGCAGTGGGGACTACTACGCGGTGCGCGTGCAGTCGTCCTGAGATCCCGAGCGCCTGCTACTTGGGCGCGGCCGCGTACCAATCGGGCAGCCGCACGTCCACGCCCGATCCCGCCATGGCCGCCTGAAACGCCTGAAGGCTTTCGGCCACCGTGCCGGTGGACAGCCATCCAGGGGACGCCGCCGTCTTCGTGATGCGGGCCACGGCGCCATTGTCGTAGTGCTGCAGGTAGACCACCTTCGGACGCAGCCGCTTCACGCAGTCGGCGGCGGCCGTGGGCGTCATGCGGCGCGGCGGAATGTTCATCGGCACGAACGCCACGTCGATGTCCTTCAACGCCAGCACCTCCGGGACGCACTCCGTGACGCCGGCAAAGAGGATGCGCCGCCCGCCGAGGGTGATCAGGTATCCGCTGGCCTCGCCCTTGGGGTGGTCCGGCGCACCGGGCGTCAGGTCGTAGGCGGCAATCGACTCCACGCGCACACCTGCGAAGGTGGCTGACTGGCCGTTGGCGAGCACGACGCCCGCGGGGAACCCGGCCTGCGCCTTCTTGGTCACCACGACCGGTGCGTCCGGCCGCCGGAGGAAGGCGATGGCCTTGACGTCCAGGTGATGCGCCGGGTCGTCGGTGACGAGGATGAGGTTGGCCTTCTTCAGGCTCGACAGGTCCGCGGCGCTCCACGGGTCCACGTGCACCACGATGTCCCGGTATTCCACCTGGACGCTGGCGTGCAGCCCGGGCGTAATCACGATGTCGCCGCCCGTCGCGGAGGGGTAACGGTCCGCCGCCGCGGCCCTCCCGGGCACGAACATCGTCAGCACGACCGCCGACAACACCAGTCCCACGAGCGTGAGGGTTCGCATGGGTCTCCCGGCCTCCTGCGGCGGCATCTTACCGGATGTGTGTAGAGTGTGTGCCGTGGAAAAACCGTACGGAACCTGGGCGTCGCCCCTCACCGCGGCGGTCGTCGCGTCGCAGGGGCTGCGGCTGAACAGCGTCGCCCTGGACGGCGACACGGTCTACTGGGTCGAAGGGAGGCCGGGCGAAGGCGGTCGCAACGTGGTGGTGCAGCGAACCGCCGACGGACGCCTCCGTGACGTGGTGCCCGCGGGGTTCAACGCGCGGTCGCGCGTGCACGAGTACGGCGGCGCCGCCTACCTGGTGGACGGCCCGATGGTGTATTTCGTCAACTTCGCCGATCAGCGACTGCACGCCGTGGACCTGGTGTCCGGCGCCGCCCCCGTGCCGCTGACGCCCGAGGGGGCGTACTGCTTCGGCGACCCGACGCTCGACCGCGCCCGCCGGCGTCTCGTCTGCATTCGCGAGGACCACACCGTCCCCGGCCGCGAGGCCGTGACAACACTGGTGGGCGTGCCGCTCGATGGCGGCGAGGTCGAAGTGCTGGCGGACGGGGAGGACTTCTACTCGACGCCGCGCCTCAGCCCCGACGGTGCGCGCATCTGCTGGCTCTCGTGGCGGCACCCACGGATGCCGTGGGACGGCACCGAACTGTGGGTCGCCCGGATTCAGTCCAACGGCCGCTTCGGCCCCGCGGTGCTCGTGGCGGGCAGCGAGACCGAGTCGGTGTATCAGCCCGGATGGCTCTCCGACGGCACGCTGGTGTTTGCCAGCGATCGCGACGGCTGGTGGCGTCTCTACCGATCAGCAGCGCACCACGAGGGCGCCGCGACCCCGGTCCTGCGTACGCCTCCGGCCGAGACGGAGTTCGGCCGGCCGCAGTGGCTGCTCGGGACAGCCACGTGGGCCGCCGCGGGCCCGGGCCGCCTGGCCGTCTCCTACACCCGCGGTGGGCGTTGGCATCTGGGACGCGTGGACCTGTCCACGGGATCGCTATCGGCCATGGCCGAGGAACTGCACCCGTACGATTGGCTGGTGGCGTCGGCGTCGGACGCGGTGCTGGTGGCGGGGTCGAGCCGGCAGGCCGGCGCCGTCGTGGCCGTGGAGCTCGAGACCGGGCTCGTGCGCACGCTGAAGCGGGCGTCGCCCCGCGAGCCCGACGAGTCTCTGGTCGCGGTGGCCGAGCCGATCGAGTTTCCGACAGCCGAAGGGCGCACGGCGCACGCGTTCTACTACCAACCGCGCAACGGTGGCTCCCGCGCGCCGGCCGGCGAGCGCCCGCCGCTCATGGTGATCGGCCACGGCGGTCCCATCGCCTCGGCCGATTGCACGTTCGACCTCAAGGTGCAGTACTGGACCACGCGTGGGTTCGCGGTGGTGGACGTGAACTACGGCGGCAGCACGGGGTTCGGCCGCGACTACCGGCGCCGGCTGAACGGCCAGTGGGGCATCGTGGACGTCGCCGACCTCGTCAACGCAGCCCGACACCTGGTGGCCATCGGTAAAGCCGACCCGAAGCGTCTGGCCATTCGCGGGGGCAGCGCCGGTGGCTTCACCGTGTTGGCCGCCCTGACGCGGCACCCGGACTTCTTCGCGGCGGGCGCCAACTACTTCGGCATCAGCGATCTGGAGGCGCTGATGCACGATTCGCACAAGTTCGAGGCGCGGTGCCTCGACATCCTGGTGGGCCCGTATCCGGCGCAGCGGGACGAATATCGACGAAGGTCGCCGATCTACGCGGTGGACCAACTGGCGAGCCCGCTCATCGTGCTGCAGGGGCTCGAAGACAAGGTGGTGCCGCCCAACCAGTCCGAGATGATCGTCGAGGCGCTTCGCGCCAAGGGGCGTCCGGTCGCGTATCTGGCGTTCGAAGGGGAGCAGCACGGGTTCCGGCGCGCGGAGAACATCGTCCGCAGCCTCGAGGCCGAGCTCTATTTCTACGGCGCCGTGTTCGGGTTCACGCCTGCCGATCCGATCGACCCGGTGCCCATCGCCAACTTGCCGCGCTAGCGCCGGGCCCCTGAGTACTCCAGCATCTGCGCGGTCAGATCCAGCGGGTAGGAGATGGTTACGTCGGTGATGGCGCCGGCGGCGTCGGTCACCGCGGTCAGCTTCGGCATCACGAAGCCGGTGTAGGACGGCAGCTTCAATGCGTCCACGCGGGTCACCACCTGATCGCGCAGCTTCGCGTCGAAGTGGATGCCGTGGTCGTCGAAGAGCCTGGCCGCCGCCCGGTAGTCGCCCTCCGACTTGATCCGCTGCACGTCGGCCAGCAGGCGTCCCACGCCCTCGCGAAAGGCCGCGGCGTCCACCATCACGTAGTAGGTCTTGTTGTCGCGCTCCCGGACGTCGATGGCCTTGGTGTTGGCCATCAGCCACCGCACCACCATCTGCCGGTTGCGCATGTGGTCTTCCTCGATCTGCGTGCCCTCGCGGACGCGCCGCAGCTGCACGATGGCGTTGCGCGTGTACGCCTCGTACTCAGTCCGGGCGATCGCCTCCTGGTCCGCGGCCGGTACGATGCCCAGCTCGGCCAGCTTGGGGTCGGCGATGAAGTACAACCCGATGAGATCGGCGCGTCCTTCTTCGAGCGCCGAGAAATGCTCCTTGATGGCGTCCTGCGGCGAGCCGCGGAACCCCTGGGCCTGCTGGCCGGATGCATGCCCGATTACTTCGTGCATGTCGGTGTGGAGCTCGCCCGACAGGGTCCCGAAGCGGGCCGAGCGTTCGGCTTCCTCCGGCGTCCACGAGAACTCCGCGCGCACCGACCCCGACGACGACTTGTCGAACGCCTCGCCGACGTTGCTCAGCGACACCGATTTGCTGCCGTGCTCTTCCCGAATGCGCTGGTCGTTCGGGAGGTTGATGCCAATCGGCGTGACCGGGCCCGAGTCCCCCGTTTCGATCACCACGTCGATGGCGTTGGCGACGATGCCCTTGACCATGGCCTTTCGATACTTCGGGTCAAACGGCATGCGGTCCTCGAACCACTGCGCGTTGTCGGCAAACTTCCGGATCCGCTCGGTTTTCTGCTTGTTGACCAGGAAGACCACGCTCTCCCACCCGCCTTTGATGCCGCGCGGGTCGAGGTAGACCTCGATGAAGCCGTTGATGACGTCGATCGACGAATCCTTGTCGGCCACCCAGGCGATGTCGTACTTCGCACGCTCGGCGTCCTCGCCGGTCTGATACCACTTGACCAGCGCCTTCAACGCGTTGGCCGTCGGCTCCGGCGCGACGGCGATGGCTGCTTCGAGGTGCGAGACGACGGCCGAGAGCTCCTTCGAATAGCGTCCGCCGACCTTGTACACCTCTTCCACCAGGCGCCCGTTCTGCTTGGCCAGCCGCGAGTTCAGCCCGTACTTCTCGCGCCCCGCCTTCTTGAACGCCTCGGCTTCGGCAAATGAGACGCCCGCGTACAGGTTGTTCGCGCTGGCGAGGAGGATGTCCTTGCCCGGTCCCGGCGCCTTGTTGGTGACGATGGGCTCGGCGGCCGGGTCGAAGAACATCGGGCCCAGTCGAGCCAATACGGCGTCCAGCGTTTCGCCGGACTGGAGCGGGATGGTGGCGCCGGCTTGGGCGGCGCTCTTCACGGCCGTGGCGAAGGCCTCCGGCGTGGTGCGCAAGACGAACTTGCGCGCCGTCAGGTTGTTGTAGGGGCCGTTGTTGATCCAGAAGAGCTTCGTGTACCGCTGGATTTCCCCCAACGTGGCCGTGTCGACGCCCTGTGGGCGGGTGATGACGGCCTCGAGCAGCGTCCGCATTTCCAGCGCGTACCGGTGCTTCTGATCGAGGAAGATGTCGCGGCCCGCAATGGCGGCCTGATACAGGTGCCACACCAGCGTCTTCTCGCGCAGCGACAAGGCCTCGAAGCCGTCGGCGTAGAGCTGCACGACGGCCGCGTCGTCTACTGTTTCGAGGAGGTACTTGCGCTCGCTGGGAGCCGCTGCCGCGGGCGCCTTGTCCGCTGACTGTTGCGGGGCGGTGGAACAGGCCGCCGAGAGCGCGATGACGAATGCCGCACCGAGACGACGCCGACGCTGCTGCATGGGTTCCCTCTGAATCAATCTATCGTTTGCGGCGGGGCCGGCCGGCGGCGGGCGCCAGGGCCTCGCCGATCGTCGAGATCCGCGTGACGAGGTCTTCGTACAACACAAGGGAGTGTCGTCGCGCGTCCTCGAATCCCTGTTCCATTCGCCGTTCCAGCGCCGCGAACCGCTCGTGCATCTCGGCTCGCAATTGCGGAATCGCCGAACCTTCCAGTTGCGACACTCGTTCCTCCAATCGGGCGAGACGATCGAGCACGGACTGCGGCTGCATCGGTGGACCTCCGTCGCCTCACCCATGCCAGCCGCGTGCCCCCTGTCGTCGTCGAGCGCCAACCGTACCACCCGCGCGCGTTGTGCCGCAACGGCTATAATCTCGTGCCGTTGGGGGCGAGGACCGGCGCGGATTTCGCGACGCCGACCATGAGGAATCCGTGCACTATTTGCTGACCTACGACGTCGTAAGCGACTACGTCACGCGCCGGGTGCCGCTGCGCGCGGCGCACATCGGACTGGCCCGGGCCGCGGTGGCGCGGGGTGATCTGGTGCTGGGTGGGGCGCTTGGCAGCCCGCCGGACGCCGTCGCCCTGCTCTTCCAGGGAGAGTCGCCCGCCGCCGCCGAGGCGTTCGCGCGCGAAGACCCGTACGTGCAGGCCGGGCTGGTCACGTCGTGGCGCGTGCGCGAGTGGACGACCGTTGTGGGCAAGGATGCCGCCGTGGCCTTGCCGGATGTGCTCTAGTGTGACTGTGAGGAGATGCGTATGAAAAGAGTGATGACAGGCGTCGGGCTCGTGGCGGTGTTTGCGGCCGGGTTTCTCGCGCGGGGCGTCGTGCCGGGCGAACCGGTGGCGTTCGCGCAGGGCGCGCGCGTGTTCGAGCTGCGCACCTACGTGGTGCCCGACAGCGCCAAGCTGGACCTCCTGCACACGCGCTTCCGGACGCAGACCGGGCGCTTCTTCCAGCGCCACGGCATGACGCCGGTGTGGTACGGCAAGGTACAGGACCAGCCCGGGTCGCAGACCACGATGATCTACATGTTGGCCCATGCCAACCGCGAGGCCGCGAAGAAGAGCTGGGATGCCTTCCGCGCGGACCAGGAATGGGCCGCGGTGGCCAAGGAGTCGGGCGTGGGACCGGTCAAGATCGAAGCGGTGTACATGGACCCGGCCGACTACTCCCCGCTGAAGTAGGCACGGGCGCGGACCCGCCTGACGGCCGGCGCTATACTCGCCCCAGGGTGATGAGCGCCGGGCCGCCTTCTCGTCGGATCGTGCCGGCTCTCGCGGTCGGCCTGATGGTCCTGTGCGCCGCGGCGGCCTCCGCGCAATTCCGCGGCTTTCGAGGCAACCGGGGCGGGTTTGGCGCGCCAATCAAGCCGGCTCCGCTGGCGTTTCCCGATCGGAACTTCGTGGTGTGCCGGCTGATGTACACGCAGGTGCGGCGCGAAGCGTCGGGCGGCGGATGGCGCACGGACTATCCGTACGGCGAGATCAACCTGACCATCCGCCTGTCGGAGCTGACCAAGACCCCGGTGAGCCGGGAGGGCCATCGCGAGCCGAATCACTATGTGGTCCGGATGACCGACGATTCGCTCTTCCAGTGTCCCTTCACGATCGCGTCCGACGTGGGCACGGTCGGCTTCGAGGGGGCGGAGGTGGAGCAGCTGCGGCGGTATTTGCTGAAGGGCGGCTTCCTGTGGGTGGACGACTTCTGGGGCACCGAGGCCTGGCAGCACTGGACGAACCAGCTGTCCAGAGTGCTGCCTCCGGATCAGTTTCCCGTGCAGGACGTGCCGCTCGACGACCCGATCTTCCGGTCGCAGTTCGTCGTCACGAAGGTCCCTCAGATCACCAACATCGCCTTCTGGCGATCCACGCGCGGCGCCGACACATCGGAGCGCGGCGCCGACAGCGCCGAGCCCCACTTCCGGGCGATCCGGGACACGCACGGCCGCATCATGGTGGTCATGACGCACAACACCGACGTGGCCGATGCGTGGGAACGCGAGGGCGAAGACCCCGGCTTCTTCTACCAGTTCTCGCCCGACGGCTACGCCCTGGGCATCAACGTGCTGCTGCACGCCATGACCCATTGACGGTGGAGCGCCGCTAGGACCGTGGCGGTTTCGGCAACCCCGTCGGGCTTGCCCGGCGTGCACGCGCACCGGGTGATATTCATCGACCTGGCGCGTGCGCTGGCCGTCGTCTTCATGCTGTACGGTCACGCCATCGACGCGCTGCTGGCGCCGATGTACAAGGCGGGTGCCTGGCACAGCGCATGGCAGTTCCAGCGCGGCCTGACGTCCAGCCTCTTTCTCCTGCTCTCGGGTTTCGCCTTCAGCGTGGCCACTGGGCGCCACTGGGCGTCCCACACCACCACGAGCCCCGCCTGGTGGCGGCGCGTCCGGCGGTTCGCGTTCTTCGTGGCGCTTGGCTACGCGCTCCACTTTCCGGCGGGACGGGTGTTCGACGTGCCCTACGCCGCCGAGCCCCAATGGCGCAGCTTCTTCGCCGTCGACGTGCTGCAGCTCATCGGCGTCACCTTCATCGGCATCCAGCTCCTGGTCCTGCTGGTGCCGTCGCGTCGTGCCTTTACTATCGCGGCGCTGGTCATCGCGGGCACCCTGATCGCCGCCACGCCCTACATGTGGAGCGTCGACTGGGCCCGCTGGTTGCCCCGGGGGCTCTGGGCCTATCTGGCGCCTGTCTACGGACCCGGTTTTCCGCTGTTCCCGGTCTTCCCGTGGTCGGCATTCATCCTGATTGGGGCCGGCCTCGGGCAGATCTACGCACGGTGGGGCGGCGCCCACTTGGCTGATTTCACGTGGCGGGCCCTCATCGTGCCGGGGGCGGTGCTCGTGCTGGGGGGGTATGCCGTAGCGTGGTATCCGCACCCGCTGTTCAGCGGTGGGGCGCGCGGCGTCCTGCAGGTGGACATGACGATTCGCGCCGGCGCGTGTTTCCTGATCCTCGGCCTCATCGCCCTGGCCAGCGACCGCTTGACCCGGCTGCCGCGCGTGTTCGGGGCCGTCGCGCAGGAGACGCTCCTCATCTACTTCGTCCACTTGTGCGTGATCTACGGCTCGGCATGGAGCCACGGCCTGCTGCAAGCCTTCGGGCCGACGCTCGACCCGTCGACCACGGCCGGGGTGGTAGCGGGACTCATCATGGCGATGGTAGCCATGGCCACCTCTTGGAACTGGGTGAAGCACGCCCGGCCTCGCGCCGCCCTGTGGATCGGCCGCGCGGCGATGGCGCTGCTCTTCGGCGGCGTCCTGTTCTAGCCCGCCCGGAGAGCCAACCACAAGACTGCCCTAGCGAGGCAGAGCCTGAACGGTCTGAGGCGGAGCCTCGCTAGAGTTCACGCCGCGTCTCGCGCCGCTCGACGCGAGCGTGTTTTAACCGCGGCTTGACAGTTTGCGCTCCGTGCCTGCTGTACAATCGGCCCACTCTCCGGCCTGAGGGGTCAGGGATTGGGAGGGGTCCTCAATGTTTGACGCCCTGTTTCAGGCGCTCTTCTCGTACCGGCCGGTCGTTTTCCAGCAGGGAGAGTTCCGTTTCGACGCCTCCAGCGCCTCGCTGGTGGCTGCCCTGGTGGCCGCCGTCATCGGGGGGCTTGCGATCTTCACCTATCGCCGCGTTCGCGTGAACGACGGCAGTCTGCGCGACACCGTCATCCTCACCACGCTCCGTCTGGCCGTGCTGGGCCTGGTGCTGTTCTGTTTGTTCCGGCCGACCCTCGTGGTTCGCGCGGCCGTGAACCAGCGCAACGTGGTGGCCGTGGTCCTGGACGACTCGCGCAGCATGCAGATCCCGGACATGGGCGGCCAGGCCCGCGCGCAGTACGTCCGCGACCAGTTCGGGGCGGCTGACAGCCCGGCCTTGAAGCCGTTGGCCCAGCGGTTCCTGGTGCGGACGTTCCGCTTCTCGTCCACGGCCCGCCGAGCCGATTCGGCCAAGGACCTGGCTTTCGACGGTACACAAACCAGGATTGGTCCCTCCCTGGACAACGTGCGCGAGGAATTGCGTGGGCTGCCGGTGGCGGGCATCGTGGTCGTGTCCGACGGCGCCGACACCAGCGACAACGCGCTGGCCGACGCGCTCCTCGGCCTCAAGGCCGAGAAGCTGCCGGTCTTCACGGTCGGCGTCGGGTCCGAGACGCTCCCGCGCGACGTGCAGGTGGACCGCGTGTCCACGCCGCGGACCGTGCTGAAAGGCGCGTCCTTGATGGTCGATGTGACAGTCACGCACTCGGGCTACGCGGGACGAACGGTCACCGTGGACGTCGAGGACGAGGGCCGGATCGTGGGCTCCGAGAAGGTGCAGTTGCCGGCCAACGGCACGCCGGCCACCGTGCGGGTTCGCGCGGTGGCGTCCGAACCAGGGCCCAGGATGTTCCGTTTTCGCGTGGCGCCCCTGGACGGCGAAGCGGTGCCCCAGAACAACGCGCGTGACGTGCTGATCAACGTGCGCGACGGCGCCGACCGGATCCTGTATTACGAGGGCGAGCCGCGCTTCGAGATGAAGTTCCTGCGGCGGGCCGTGGCCGACGACAAGAACCTGCTGACCGTGGCGCTGCAGCGGACCGCCGACAACAAGTTCATGCGGATCGACGGCGATCCCGACGAGGTGGCCGGCGGCTTCCCGAAGACGCGCGAGGAGCTGTTTCGCTATCGTGGCCTGATCCTGGGGAGCATCGAAGCTGGCGCCTTCTCCGGCGAGCAATTGCAGATGATCGCGGACTTCGTCGATCGTCGCGGCGGGGGCCTCCTGATGCTCGGCGGGGCCCGTTCCTTTGGCGAAGGGGGCTACGGGGGCACTCCCGTGGCCGACGCCCTGCCCCTGCTGATCGATCCCCGCACGCGCGCGTCCGAGCCGGCGCCCCTGGCCCGGTTGAAGGTCTCGCCCACGCGCGCCGGCCAGTCCCACGCGGCCACGCAGATTGCGGAGACCGAAGTGCTGTCGGCGGCGCGCTGGGCACAGCTTCCGCTGGTCACGAGCATCAACGCGCCGCTGCCCACCAAGCCCGCGGCCACCGCGCTCCTGACCGGGACCGACGAGGGCGGCCGCGCGCGGGTCCTGCTGGCCTCGCACCAGTACGGCCGCGGCAAGGCCATCGCGTTCACGGCCCAGGATTCGTGGCAATGGCAGATGCACGCCTCGATTTCACTCGAGGATCAGACCCACGAGCAGTTCTGGCGCCAACTCCTGCGGTGGACCGTCGAGGGCGTGCCGGATGCAGTCGACGTGCGGCTGACCGAGCGGATCGAGCCGGGAGAGGCCGTTCAAGTCGAGGCGACCGTCGTGGACAAGTCCTTCGTGGGCCTCAACGACGCGTCGGTGGTGGCACACATCGCGCGGCCGAACGGGCAAACGCTGAACGTGCCGTTGCAGTGGACCGGCGACCGGGACGGCCAATATCGCGGCAGCTTCGTCAGCTCCGAGCCCGGGGCCTACGAGGTGGCCGTGGACGCCTCCAAGGGCGCCGAGACCATCGGGAGCGGGCTGGGTTACGTGCGGGCGGCCGCTGGCGAGGCCGAGTTCTTCGACCCCACCATGCACGCGGCGCCGCTGCGCCGCATCGCCGAGGAGACCGGCGGACGGTTCTACACGCCCGACACCGTCAGCCGATTGGCGGAGGATATTCGCTATGCCGGGCGGGGTGTGACGGCGCTGGAGGAGCGGGAGCTGTGGAACATGCCCATCGTCCTCCTGGGACTGATGGGCCTGCTTTCGGCCGAATGGGGGTATCGTCGGCTGAGAGGGTTGAGCTGATGCTGCGCGCGTTCCTCCTCATCGTCGTCGGGCTGGCCGGGGATCCCGAGCACGGCAAGACGTTTCACGCGTGGGGTAACGCCCTGGCCGAGTCGTCCGAGCGCCTGGGCGTGGCACCCGAGCACCTCGTCCATCTGGTCGACCAGCCGGCGGAGGGCGACAAGAAGGTGACGGGTCGGGCCACGCGCGAGGAAGTGACCAAGGCACTCGACCGTTTCGCCACGCTGGCCGGCCCCGACGACGTGGTTTTCATCACGCTCATCGGGCACGGCAGCTTCGACGGACGCGCCGCCAAGTTCAACATGCCGGGGCCGGACATGGGGCCGGCCGACTTCGCGCCGCTCCTGGCGAAGCTCAAGAGCAAGCAGGTCGTCTTCGTGAACACCGCCAGCGCCAGCGGTCCGTTCGTGGAGGTGCTCTCGGGCCCCGGCCGCATCGTGGTCACGGCCACGCGCAATGGCGCCGAACACTACGCCACGCTCTTCGGCGGGCACTTCGTGGAGGCGCTGGGCTCGGAGACAGCCGACGCCGACAAGAACCGGCGCGTCAGCGTGCTCGAAGCGTTTCTGTTCGCCAAGGCCGAAGTGGCCCGCGCCTACGAGCGCGAGGGGCTGCTGGCCACCGAGCACGCCATCCTCGACGACAACGGCGACAAAGAGGGCAGTCAGGATCCGTCGGCCGCCGGCAAAGACGGCAAGGACGGCAAGGTGGCCACCATCGTGTCGCTGGGCACGGTGGGCAACGACACCTTGCCCACGGACCCGAAGCTACGGGCGCTCTACGTCGAACGTCGCGAGCTCGAGCGGCGCGTCGAATCGCTGCGGCTCCTCAAGGAAAGCATGCAGCCGGCACGCTACGCCGCCGAGCTGGAACAACTGGTCACGGCCCTCGCGCTCAAGACGCGCGAAATTCGTTCAGCCGAAGGCCGCTAGGTCGTTAGGTTCGTCCTTACATCCGATCGGAGCCCATCGCCGATGAGTGACACACGAAACGCCATGGCCAGCGAAGCCGTCGATCTCCCGGCCGACGACATCGCACTTGCCGACAAGATGAACGCCGGCCGTCTGGAGGTCCTCACCGAGCTGCGCAAGATCATCATCGGCCAGGAAGAGGTCATCAACCAGGTGCTGATGACGCTGTTCGTCGGCGGCAACAGCCTGATCGTCGGCGCCCCGGGGTTGGCCAAGACGCTGCTGATCCACACCATCTCCCGCGTGGTGGACCTGAAGTTCTCGCGCATCCAGTTCACGCCGGACCTCATGCCGTCCGACATCACCGGCACGGACCTGGTGCAGGAGGATCCGGCCACGGGGCGGCGCCAGATGGTGTTCGCGCCCGGCCCCATCTTCGCAAACATCGTCCTGGCCGACGAAATCAACCGCACCCCGCCCAAGACGCAGTCGGCGCTGCTCGAAGCCATGCAGGAGCACCGCGTCACCATCCAGGGACGCACCTACCAGTTGGCCGAGCCCTTCTATGTGTTCGCCACCCAGAACCCCATCGAGCTCGAAGGCACGTATCCGTTGCCCGAGGCGCAGCTCGACCGGTTCATGTTCCACATCATCATCGAGCACCCGCCCTACGGCGAGGAATACGACGTGGTGCGCACGACCACGGGCCTCTCGGCGCCCGACCTGCACAAGCCCGTCAGCGGCGACGACCTGATCTCGTTTCAGCGCCTGGTGCGCCGGGTGCCCGTGGCCGAGCCCGTGATGCGCCACGCGCTCGACATCGTGCGCGCCTCGCGGCCCAAGGATCCCGAGGCGAAGGACTTCATCAAGAAGTGGGTGGCGTTTGGCGCCAGCGTGCGCGCGGCGCAGTATCTGGTGCTGGCGGGCAAGGCCCGCGCCCTGACCAACGGCCGCTATCACGTGAGCTTCGACGACATCCGGGCGCTGGCCCACCCCGTGCTGCGCCACCGCATCATCACCAACTTCCACGCGCAGTCCGAGTCGGTGACGACCGACGACATCGTCGATCGGCTGCTCGAAGTGGTGCCCCTGCCGCGCTCCGGGATGTGACATGCGGGAGACCCACGGCGTCTCCGGCGCGCGCTTCATGGACCCCGCTGTGCTCGCGCGCATCGGCAACCTGGAGCTCGTCTCGCGCTCGGTGGTAGACGGGTTCATCAACGGGCTCCACAAGGCGCCGTACTTCGGCGCGTCGGTCGATTTCGCGGAGCATCGGGGCTACGTGCCCGGCGACGACGTCCGGCGCATGGACTGGCGCGTGTGGGCCCGGACGGATCGGCTCTACATCAAGGAGTACGAGGCCGAGTCGAACATGAACTTCTCGGTGCTCCTGGACGTGTCGAAGTCGATGGACTACGGCAGCCGGGGCATCACCAAGCTGGACTACGCGCGCATTCTCGGCGCGTGCCTGACGAACCTGGTGCACCACCAACGCGACCGCGTCGGGTTCGCCGCGTTCGATTCGGACGTGGTGGAATTCGTGCCGTCCTCCGCCAAGCACATGGAGACGATTCTCCATGTGATGGATCGGCTGAAGCCGGGCTCGCCCGGCAATCTCACCAAGCCCCTGCACAAGCTGGCCGAGCACTACGGCCGGCGCGGCACGCTGATCCTCATCTCCGACTTCTACGAAGACCCCGAGACCGTGCTGGAGGCGGTGGCGCCGCTGCGGTTCCGCGGCAACGACATCATCGTCTTCCACGTGCTCGACCGGACCGAGCTGGAGTTCGGCTTCGCCGACGCCTCGCCCTTCGAAGATCTGGAAACGGGCGAGCAGATGCCCGTCGTGCCCGAAGCGTTCCGCGAGGAGTATCGGTCCCTCGTCAAGGCCCACATCGAGGCGTTGCGCCAGAGCTTTTCGAAGGTGCGCGTGGACTACTCGATGCTGGATACGTCACAACCCCTGGACCACGCGCTCTTCCGCTACCTGAGTAGCCGCGCGCGTGCCATGAAAAGTCGGTAGCCGTGTCCTTTCTAGCGCCGCTCTTCCTGCTGGCCCTGGCGGGCCTCGCCATCCCGGTCATTCTCCACCTGACCCAGCGCGAGAAGAAGCAGATCGTCCACTTCCCATCGTTGATGTTCGTCCGGCGCATCCCGTACCAGTCCGTCCGCCGCCGCAAGATCCAGAACTGGCTGCTGCTGGCGATTCGCCTGACGGCGTTGGCGCTCATCATCGCGGCGTTCGCTCGCCCCCTCTTGAACCGTCCCGACACCCCGGTGGCGATCGGGCAGGGCGCGCGGGAGCTGGTGGTGCTCGTCGATACGAGCTACAGCATGGGCTACGGAGACCGCTGGCAGCAGGCGGCCACCGCCGCGCGCGGCGCGGTGGCGGGGCTCGGCGCCGACGATCGCGGCTCGGTGGTGCTGTTCTCATCCGGCGCGAACATCGCGCTGCGGTCCACGGCGGATCTCGGCGCGCTGACGGCGGCGATCGACACGGCAAAGCCCGGCGCCGGCGCCACCCGGTTTGCCCCGGCGCTGAAGGTGGCGGCCAGCATCCTGGCCGATTCCACGCTGCCGCGACGGGAGGTCGTGCTCGTCAGCGATTTCCAGCGCGCCGGCTGGCAGGGGGCCGAGGGCACGGCTCTCCCGGCCGGTGCCGTCCTCACGCCCATTGCGGTGCAGGGCACGTCGGATCGGCCGAACGTCACCGTGACGGCGGCGGCGCTGGCGCGGTCGACGTTTGCCACGCAGGAGCGCGCCGTCGTGACCGCCGGCCTCACCAACCGCGCCGAGCGCCCCGTGTCGGGCCTGACGCTCTCGCTCGAGATGAACGGGCTGACGGTTGGCACCAAGCCGGTGGCGATCGAGGCAGGTGCCAGCACGTCGGTCACGTTCGATCCGGTGACGATCGGGCAGCACAACATGCGCGGCACGTTGAAGCTCAGCGACGACGCGCTCCTGGCCGACAACCTGCGCCACTTCGTCCTGTCGCCGGCCGACCCGCTGCGGGTCACGCTGGTCGAGCGCGGGGGGGGCACCGGGTTGTACGTCGCGCGCGCGCTCAGCATCGGCGAAGCCCCCAAGTTCGAGACGCTGACACGGACGACCGACACGGTGTCGGACGACGACCTCCGCCGCAGCGCCGTCGTGGTGCTGAACGACGTGGCCGTGCCGGCCGCGTTGGCGCGACGGCTGTTGCGGTTCGTCGAGGGCGGCGGCGGCTTGTTCGTCGCCGCGGGGCCGCGGGCCAGTTGGCCGTCGGACGTCGACGCGCTGCCGGCGTCGATCGGCGCGCCCGTGGACCGCACCAGGGGCGAAACGGCGCGCGTGACCGGCCTCGAGTTCGGGCACGCGGTCTTCGAGGCGTTTCGCGCGCCGCGGAGCGGCGACTTCTCGTCCACTCGCATCTACGGCTACCGGCAGGTGTCGGCCGAGAAGGGCGCCCAGGTGCTGGCGCGCTTCGACGGCGGAGCGCCTGCCGTGGTGGAGCGGCGTGTAGGGGCCGGGCGCGTGCTGCTGTGGGCGTCCACGCTGGACCAGTCGTGGACCGACCTGCCGATGAAGCCGGTGTTCCTGCCCTTCGTTCACCGGTCGGCGACCTACCTGGCCGCCTACGTGGCCCCGCAGCCGTCGCTGACCGTGGGACAGGTGCTGGACCCCACCGCGTCGGGTGCGCGGAAGGGCCAGGCGCCGCCGCGCGTGCTCCTGACACCGGCAGGGCAACGCGTGGACCTGACCGACGAGGGCGCGGAGGTCCTGGAACTGGCCGAGCAGGGCTTCTACGAGCTGCGCGGAGAGGGCAATGAGGCCGCTGTCGTGGCGGCCAACGTCGACCCGGCCGAGGCGGATCCGGCGGTGATCGACCCGGCCGAGATCGTTTCGGCTGCCAGCGGCGGAGCCGCCGGAGGCGCCGCCGCGGGTGGCGGCACGCCCCTGACGCCCGAAGCACAGGAAAAGAACCAGCGAATCTGGTGGTATCTGCTCTTTGCGGGGGTTCTCCTGCTGGGGCTAGATACGTTCGTATCGAACCGGCTGGCGAAGGCTTAGAATGGCCTAACCGGCCGATCACCACTGTTTCCCAATTGGGGGGCCCATGCTCGACGACGTAGGCGCTCGCTCCACGCAGCCCACTCACCTGCTCGACATCATCGGGGAGGTGCGGAAACGTTGGCGGCTGAAGCTGGCCCTTCGCGGCGCGCTTCGCGTCGGGGTCGTGGCCGCCGTCCTGTTGATCCTGGCCGCCTTTGGCATCGAGCAAGCCCGGTTCAGCCCCGTGTCGGTGTGGGCGGCGCGCGCCGTGCTGCTCGGCGCGCTGTTGGCATCCGGCTACTGGTTCCTCCTGCGGCCCCTCCGCCGGCGCGTCACCGACGACCAGGTGGCGCTGTACCTCGAAGAGCACGAGCCGTCGCTGCAGGCCATGCTTCTGAGCGCGGTCGAGGCGAGCCGCAGCGGCAACCCGGCGTCGGTCTCGCTGGTGCAGCGCGTCGTCGAGCAGGCCGTCGAGGCGTGTGCCCGCGTGGGCGCGTCGCGGCGCGCGGACCAGGCGCCGCTTCGCGGCTATGCGGCCGCCCTGACGGTGGTGGCCCTCGCGGTGGTGGCCGTCGTGCTGGTTGGTCCCGCGTTCATTCGCCAGGCCTTGAGCGCCATGTTCTACGTGGCGCGCGTGCAGGCGGCAGTGCCGTACACCATCGAGGTGAAGCCCGGCAATACGTCCGTGCCCAAGGGATCCGACCAGACGATCGTGGCGCGGCTGCTCGGCTTCGACGCCGAAGACGCCAACGTGATGATGCGCCGCGCGGCGGACGGCAAGTTCGAGCCCATCCCGCTCGTGCGGACCGAGGGCGGGACGTACGAGGCGATGTTCTTCGACGTCAACGCGCAGCTGGACTACTACGTCGAGGCCGACGGCGTGCGAACGCCCGTCTTCACGATGAAGGTCGTGGAGGTGCCCTACGCCCAGCGAATCGCGCTGGAGTATCGATTCCCGGCCTACACGGGGCTCGAGCCCCAGAAGATCGACGACGGCGGCGACGTGGCGGTGCTGAAGGGCACCGAGGTTCGCGTGCAGGTGTTCCCGACCATGAAGACCACCGCGGGCCGCCTGGCCCTCGGCGACGACCGGTTCGTGGCGTTGGCGTCGCAGCCCGACGGCAGCCTCACCGCGAGCTTTACGGCGGATCGCGACGGCTTCTATCACGTGGAGCTCGAGGCTCCCAACGGCGAACGCGTGACGGCGTCGCCCCAGTACACGATCGACGTGCTGGAAGATCGCGCACCCACCGTGTCGTTCGTGCGGCCGGGTCGCGACACCACCGCATCGGCGGTCGAGGAAGTGTTCGTCGAGGCCAAGGCCGAGGACGATTTCGGCGTCCGTGATCTGGAGCTGATCTACTCCGTCAACGGTGGCGAAGAGAAAGTGGTGAAGCTCTTCGGCGGCGCCAAGCGGTTGCAGGAAGTGTCCGCCGGCCACACGTTCTACCTCGAAGAGTTGGGCGTGCAGGTCGGCGATTCCGTGTCGTACTACGCGCGGGCGCTGGACAACGATGGTGCCGGCGGCGTGAAGCGCGCCACGAGCGACTTGTACTTCCTCCGCGTGCGGCCCTTCTCCAAGGACTTCCGCCAGGCGCAGTCGCAGGGTGGCGGCGGCGGGGGCGGCGGTGGGGGTGGGCAGGTCGAAGCGCTGTCCGAGCAGCAGCGGCAGATCATCTCCGCGACGTTCAATGTGCAGCGCGATCGGCGCACCTTCACGCCCGATAAGCTGCGCCAGAGTTCGGTTGTGGTGGCGCTGTCCCAGTCGCGGCTGCGCGAGCAGGTCGAAGGCCTGATCACGCGGATGAACAGCCAGCTGGTGCAGCAGGACCCGGCCTTCGCCAAGATCGCCGAGCTGATGCCGCAGGCCGTGGCGGCGATGAAGGACGCCGAGGCCAAGCTGAGCGCGTCCACGCCCGAGGCCGCGCTGCCGCACGAGCACAAGGCATTGCAGGTTCTCCAGAAGGCCGAGGAAGAGTACGAGCTGCAGGTCAGCGCCGGCCAGCAGGGCGGTGGCGGCGGGGGCGGCGGCGGCGCCATGCAACAGGAGCTGGCGGACATCTTCGACCAGGAACTGGACAAGATGGCCAGCCGGTACGAGACGGCCAACCAGGCGATGCAGCAGGAAAGCGACCGCCAGGTGGACGACCTGCTGGAGAAGCTGAAGGAGCTGGCGCGCCGGCAGGAACAGGAGGCCGAGCGGCAGCGGCGTCGAGCCCTCGAGGGCGGCCAGCAGCAGGGCGGCGGTGGCGGCGGTGGTGGTGGGGCAGGCAGCGCGCAGCAGCGCGCGCTGGCCGAGCAGGTCGAAGAGGCCGCGCGCCGGTTGGAGCGCCTGGCGCGTGAAGAAGAGCGCCAGGACCTGGCCGATGCCGCGCGCCAGATGCGCGAGGCGGCCGACGCCATGCGCAAGGCCGCGGCGGGCGGCGACGGCAGCGGCAACGCCTCGGCCCAGGCGCAGGCGGCGCTCGAGCGTCTGCGTGAAACCGAGCGGCGGCTGCAGCGCGGCCAGACGCAGCGTGCCGAACGCGACATCCAGCAGGCGAAGGCCCAGGCCAACGACCTGGCGCGTCGCCAACAGGAAATTGCGGAGGGCGCCAAGCAGTTGGCGCCGGCCGGTGCGGCGGAGCGTGCGCAACAGGCCCGACAGATCAACGAGAAGAAGGACGCGCTCGAGGCGAAGATGGGCGAGCTCGAGAGTCAGCTCGACCGTGCGGCGCGCGACGCGTCCGGCGAGGAGAAGGCCGCGTCCCGGAAGATGGCCGAGGCGGCTGGCGCCATCCGCGACAATCGGCTGCGGGACAAGGTGCGCTACTCGCGGCAGATGGTGGCGCGGAGCCGCAACCCGCAGGATGTGAACGCCTTGGAAACGGACATCGCCGGCGGCATCGACGAGTTGCGGCAGCGCCTGGATGAGGCCGAGGCGGCTCTTGGCAAGGGCACCCCGGACAACAAGCGCGATGATGCGTTGGACCGGGCTCGACGATTGGCCCGAGGCGCGGAGTCGCTGGCCGAACGCACGCGCGAGCGATCTCAGCAGCAGGGCCAGCAGGGGCAACAGGGCCAGCAAGGACAGCAGCAGGGCCAGCAGGCCCGTGATCAGCAAGGCCAGCAGGCGCGCAACCAGCAGGGTCGCCAGGGCCAGCAAGGCCAAGGTCAACAGGGTCAGCAAGGTCAGGGGAAAGGCCAGGGCCAAGGCCAGGGTGAAGGCCAGGGCCAAGGTCAGGGTCAGGGTGAAGGGCAGGGCCAGGGCCAGGGTGAAGGCCAAGGCGGCCAGCAGGGCGGTGACGGTCAGGGCGGAGGCTTCGCCAACGGCGGCATCGACCGCGGCGGCGCGTGGAACGGTGGCGGTGCGTGGGGTGGCTGGTGGGATGGTCGCAACGCGCGCCTGACCCCGGAAGACGCCCGGCAGCTGCGCAACGACGCGCGCCAGTACCTGAACGACGCGCGTGACCTGCGTGGCCAGCTCCGCGGCCAGGACATCGACCCCAAGGAACTCGAGGGCGTGATGAACGCGCTGCGGGAACTCGAGGACGACCGCGTCTATCAGAACGTCTCCGAGCTGGTCCGGTTGCAGACGGCAGTGGCCGAGGGGCTGAAGCGATTCGAGTTCGCGCTTCGCCGGAAGATCGAGGGCGACGCCAACGCAGCTGCGCTCTCGGGTTCCGACGACGTGCCGACCGAGTTCCGCCCGCTCGTCGAGCAGTATTACCGCTCGCTCGCGCGGACGCCCCGGTGAAGGGGCGCGGCATTCTCGTGGCTGGGCTGGTGCTCGGCCTGGCCACGGCTGCCGCTGCCCAGTTCGGATTCCGTGGGTTCGGGCCGCGCGGGGCTCCGCCGCGGTTTCCCACCGAAGACACCTTCGGGCGCGGCTTCAACTTCTGCCGCGGCATCTACCGCAGCGTCCGCGGGGAGGCCGGCGGGCAGGGGTGGTCCACCGACTACCCGGACGCCGAGTTCAACTTCTCCATCCGGCTCTCGGAGCTCACCAAGACCCGCGTGTCGATGGAGTCGCCGGGGCGCCCCGACCACTTGACCGTTCGGTTGACCGACGCGGAGCTCTTCCAGTGCCCGTACCTCCACATGGAGGACGTCGGCACCATCTCGTTCAACGACGAAGAGGCGGCCGCGCTGCGGTCGTACCTCCTGAAGGGCGGCTTCATCTGGGTGGACGACTTCTGGGGCAGCTACGCCTGGGACAACTGGGTCGCCGAACTGGCGGCCGTGCTGCCGCCCTCCGAGTACCCCATCCAGGACGTGTCGCTGGAACATCCCATCTTCAAGTCGCAACTCGTCGTAAAGGAGTTCCCACAGATTCCCTCGATCCAGTCGTGGCGGCGCAATCCCTACGAGACGTCCGAGCGGGGCAGCGACAGCGCCGAGCCCCACGCGCGCGCGATCTTCGACAAGCGCGGCAACGTGATGGTGTTCATGACGCACAACACCGACATCTCGGACGCGTGGGAACGCGAGGGTGAGGACCCGCGCTACTTCTACCAGTTCTCGCCCTATGGCTACGCCGTGGGCATCAACGTGATCCTGTACGCGATGTCGCACTGAGGGATCAGCCCATGAGGTTCACGAGGTACGCCGCCGTGGCCGTGCTGGTGCTCCTGCCCCTCGTCGTGCTGGCCCAGGGCCGGCGCAGCTCCTTTCGCCAGGCCGTGCCCTACGACGGCAACCTGGTGTTCACGCGGCTCATCTACGGGTCGGGGCTGGGAGGCTTCGGCTTCGGCGGCGCAGCCTGGTCGCACGACTATCCGGCGGCCGACAAGAACCTGGGGGCCCTCCTCGACTACATCAGCCACGCCCGCGTGCGACTGGACGGCACCAACGTGCTGGACCTGGACGACCCCGAGATGTTTCGGAACCCCGTGTTGTACGTCTGGGAGCCGGGCTACTGGACGATCGAGGCCAGCGAGGCGGCGCGGCTCCGCGAGTACCTCCTGAAGGGCGGGTTCGTGATCTTCGACGATTTCGAGGGACCCGAGCATTGGGACAACATGGTCCGGCAGATGCGCCGGGCCCTGCCGGACCACCAGTGGGTACGCATCGGCGAGGAACACCCCATCTTCCAGTCGTTCTACCAAATCACCAAGCTGAACGTTCCGCACCCCTCGATGAACGTCGAGCCCGCCTACTGGGGGCTCTTCGAGGGCAACCACCCCGGCGGGCGCATGCTGGCGCTGGCCAACCACAACAGCGACATCGCGGAGTACTGGGAGTGGTCGGCCGAAGGGCTCTACAACCCGGACCCGACGAGCAACGCCTACCGCCTCGGCGTCAACTACTACATCTACGCGCTGACCCACTGACGGCGTTGGACAGCCCCGCGAAGCGGGGCCAAAAGACAGGGTACCACTAGCGACGCGGAGGCGGCTGGGAGGTTTCTTTAAGGACAGTTTGAGACTCTGTGTCGCTAGTGGTACAACCTTCGAGTGGCTGCTCCCCCCGGCACGAAGATCTGCGACACCATCCTGGACGCGATCGGCCACACGCCGCTCGTGCGCATCAATGCCATCACGAAGGGCGCCGTGGACGCCACCGTACTCGCGAAGCTCGAGACGTTCAACCCCGGCAACTCCATCAAGGACCGGATGGCGGTCCAGATGATCGAGGACGCCGAGCGCGCGGGCCTGCTGGCGCCGGGCGGTACCATCGTCGAGGGCACGTCGGGCAACACCGGCATGGGCCTGGCGATTGCCGCCGTCATCAAGGGCTATCGGTGCGTGTTCACCACCACCGACAAGCAGTCCAAGGAAAAGATCGACGCGCTGAAGGCCTTTGGCGCCGAGGTCATCGTGTGCCCGACCGACGTGGATCCCGAGGACCCGCGCTCGTACTACTCCGTGTCCACCCGCCTGGCGCGTGAGATCCCGGGCGCCTGGAAGGCGGACCAGTACAGCAACCCCTCCAACACGAAGGCGCACTACGACCAGACCGGCCCCGAGATCTGGGAGCAGACCAGCGGCACCATCACGCATCTGGTGGTCGGCGTGGGCACGGGCGGCACCGTCAGCGGGGTGGGCCGCTATCTCAAGGAGCGCAACCCGACGATCAAGGTCTGGGGCATCGACACCTACGGATCGGTCTTCAAGAAGTACAAGGAGACCGGCATCTTCGACAAGAACGAGATCTATCCCTACATCACCGAGGGGATCGGCGAGGACTTCCTGCCCGGCAACGTGGACTTCTCCGTCATCGATCACTTCGAGAAGGTGACCGACAAGGACGCCGCCATCATGACGCGGCGCCTGGCGCGGGAAGAGGGGATCTGGGCCGGCAACTCGGCCGGATCCGCGATGGCGGGCGTGCTGCAGCTCCGCGACCGGTTCGTGGCCGGCGACGTGGTGGTGGTGATCTTCCACGACCACGGGTCGCGCTACCTGGGCAAGATGTACAACGACGAGTGGATGCGCTCGCGCGGGTTCTTCGAGGTCATGGGCATGACCGCGAGGGACCTGGTGGCCATGGGGGGCGCGGGCGAGCTCTTCGCCGTGGAGGCCAGCCGCCGCGTCGAGGAAGCGGCGAAGCTGATGAGCACCCACGACTTCTCGCAGATCTCCATCACGAAGAACGGCCGGTTGGTGGGGTCCCTGAACGAGACGCACCTCTACGACGAGCTGGTGAAGAACCCCGACGTGCGCGCGCAGTCCGTGGAGGCCGTCATGCAGCAGGCCTTCCCGTTCGTGGACATCTCGACGCCGGTGGAGCTCCTGGCGTCGATGATCAGCCCCCAGAACCCGGCCGTCCTGGTCCGCGATTTCAAGACGGAGAAGACCTTCATCATCACGCGGTCCGACATCATGCGCGTGCTGATGTAGCGCCGCGTGGGTTTCTCGTACTTGCCTAATCGGGCGACGTCGGCTGTGCGCCGAGCGGCGCAAGGTACTCCACGTTCGACTTGTCGCGGAGAGTCTTGGTCAACGCCTCGATTGCCGAGGCTGCACGCTGATTGGACAAGAACTTGGAGATGACCGGCGTGGCGGCCTCCAGGGTCACAGGAGCGCTCTGAACGCCAGTAACTTGCAGAATCGTGATTCCCCGGTCTGTCGAGACCTTGACTGTCTGGCCGTCCTTCATGCGTGCGACAACTGGCAGCAGATCACTGGCCAAGTCTTCGGCCGCTTTCACCGCGGCGTTCGTGCTGTAACGCAATCTATTCGCGTCGAGCCATGTGACCATGTCGTTCAGCGTCATGATGGTCTCGTACTGGCGGGCGATCTGCGCAATCTGTTCTGGCGAGGCCTCGATCGCGAGCTCCTGCAGGCGATACAGGCGCCGCTCCGCGAACAGTTCTGGGTGCTCGTCGAAGTATCCGCGAATCGCTTCGGGCGACGGTGGCGGCACTGTGGCCACGTGCCGATCGACGTAGGCCTTCGCGAGGATCTTCAGCCGCGCCGCTTCGAGCGCCCCACGAATCGCCGGTTCCTGATCCACGGCCTCGTCAAGGGCCGCGTTCACGAGCACGCGCTGTGCGATGAGTCCTTCAAGCGCCAGCCGCTCCTGCTCTTGCGTCGTGCCGAGGGCCGACGGGGCGACCTCGGCAACGGCGGCTTTGACGGCATCGATGCTGATGCCAACCCCGTTGACGCGGGCGGCGTCGTTACGCGCAGCGGTCTCGGGAGTCGGTTGACAGGCCGTCAGCATCGTTGTCGCCACGATTGCTCCACAAGCCGTCAACGGCACTTCACGTCGAAGGAATCGAACACGGCAAAGCATGGTCATGGTCTCCGCGGGTTGCGCAGCGACTATAGCCCAACCCCTTCTGACCGCGTTGCCTCGTATGGCCGGGCACGAGGACCAACGAAGCGTCTTTCGCGCTCGCCGACGATGTCCGGTCGGTGTCGGGTCAGCGTCGACGAAGGACCCTGCGACGTGCGGTCCTGGCCCCAAGGAGGGACAGACCGAAGCCGAGGAGTGCCAGGGACGATGGCTCCGGCACCGGGTTCTGCTGTCCGCCACCCTCGAGCGGTGGTAGTTCGCCAGGGTTCAGCGCGCTGACGAAACTCACTTCGTTGAAACCACCGAGAACCCAGCTCTTGTTCACCAAGTCGATGCCGATCAGGCCCTCGGTTTGATAGTCCTCTTCAAAGGCGCAGGTTCTGGGAACGAAGGGGATTTCGATGCAGCCCAAGCTGAGCTTCAGGCCCGGATCCAGCGTCGCGCGCGTCACGTTGGAGAACGTCGGGTCGTCGAGAAAATACGTTCGCTTCGTCAGGTTGCCAACCTCGCCGTCGAACCTCAAGGACACGTTGCTGCCGAGGGCCACATTCACCACGCCATCGCCGAAAACCGTCGGACCGGATGAATCGATGCGGGTAATCGGCTTGTCGAACTCGAGTCGCACCGACAGGTTCGAGTCCAGGCCAAAGGTCTGTTCCACGCCGACCCGTGGCCCTACGCCCACATCGAGTAGCGCATAGGTGATTGAGAGCAGGTGCGGAACAATCTCGATCTTGTTGGCCAGGAAACCCGGGCTTGCCACCGACAGCTCAGCCAACCCGGTGACGCTGACGTTGATGCCGAGCAACTCCTGATAGGTCTGAAATGTGATGTTGGTCCCCGCCACGATTCCGCCGCTGAAATCCTGAGGATTTCTGACCGTGATATCGCCCATCTTTGGAGAAGGGACCTTTTTGGGTGTCGTCTCGTCATCGACACCGTCTGGATTCTCCGGTGTCGGCGCGTAAATGTCGTATTGCTTGTTGAACGCAATGCCCGGCACGCCAAGGGAACCCACTCCGTAGGCCCCACCAGCCACTCGGAGAAAATTGTTCTCGGTGGTGTCGATCGAAATAATCCCGAACCGGCCCGCGTGGATGTCCAGGGGCGTCGATCCTGTCTCGCAGCCGGCGAAGATGACGCAGGCTGTCCCCGACAGGTCGTTGTCCATGTTCAATACGCCGTCCACTCCGGCCTTGAAGCTGGGTGCCCTCGCGGTGATCAGCGCCGAGTTGTCGACCAGTGCCGACGTGGACAGCAAGAAGTCGACCCCCGATTGCACGTCGTCGGGCATCGAGATCACGGCACTGAATGGCACAGCGACGTCGATGCTGCCTCCGGATGCATCGATCCACGGCACGATGCCGGCTTCGCCTGAGGTATCGAGGCTGCCCTGCAAGCCCGTCCGGGTGTCGATGAACTGGGCGTTGATCGGATTGGGGAGTGTCTCTCGCGGCTCGTTGCCGAGGCCGGGAATCGCCGGAATGATGGTGGTGCAGCCACCGCCGAGCCACGATGGGGCACACGCGCGCACGGCACTCGTGCCGTTGATACACGTACTGCGTGACGACACCACCTGACACGCCGCCATGGCGGCGTGCCACGCGGCCCAACCTGGATTCGGGATCTCGCCGCCGGTGCCAGGTACCTGCGTGAACTGGCTTCCAACGATCACCCCGACATCGACGTCTTCCGGCGGCTTGCCGTCGTAGGTACCCCAGCGGGCGCCCAGGAAGACCTCGTTCTTCAGTGAAGGCGAGGCACCAGCCGCCCACATGCTCTGATTGATGGTTTGCAGGGTGCCGCTGTCCAGAATCGCGCCAGCCCGCGCGTAGTCGGTGGCACATAAGAGAGCAAGGACGACAATGCCCAGGCGATTGACCGCGATGCTCATCGATGCTGTCTCCGAGAAAACTCGACTGACGACTGTGCCACTACGCGCGCGCGGCGCGTCACGCCCCAACCAGCTCAACCGGGGCGAAGAGTAGCACTACTCGATTCCCCTGAACAAAAGGAAATCCGATGGGGCGGATTGATCTGAACTTAGGCTTCGAGATGAGGGAATTTGTTCTTCGTTGGGCCGGACCTCAGCCCTCGCCCTGGCAGATGTATTCGAAGATCTCGCCGCCGGGAATCCACGAGGACTTCGTGGTGGCCGAGATCGTCCACGTGACGGACCAGGGCGCCGTATAGGCGCCCGGGTCGTCGATGATGGCCTGGTAGACGAGCGTTCTCAAGTCCGGCCGCGAGAAGCGTTCCGTCAGGTGCAGCCGCTCCGTCGTGGGATAGGTGCCGACCAGCCACTGCTTCTCGTTGAAGCCGACGGTGTCCACGACGAGTGTGTCACCGTCCCAGCGGCCGGTCGAGTGGCCGAAATAGGTCGGCCGCAGGCGGTCTCCCACGGGATGCGCGCGCCCGTCCATGTGGATCACGCGCCACGAATGCGGTCCGGCGATGTTGAGGATCAGGATGCGCCGCTCGTCCGGCACGTCGACGATCTCGAATCCTGGTGCGTTGAAGAACGACGGCCCTCCGGCCGGCTTGCAACGGACGAGTGGGGGATGCAGGTCGGCCCGCGACGCGCGGTACTGGGATAGCGCCCGTGCCCACGGCTGGAACGGCATGTCGGCTGGGCGAGGCACGCCGCCGAGGCCGGGCCTGATTTCCCAGTAGCCCTTCTGCTCGGGAGTCGAGCCGAGGATGACCGTGCCGTCGGCCCGCCGCGGCGTCGGAGGCGCCGGCGTCTGAGCCAGAAGAGCCGGGCCCATCAACATCCCGGCGAGAGCGGTGATGCAGACCGTACGCTTCATCCGGCTACCTCATCGGCAGCTTCTGGCCGGCGGCCACCATCTGCGTGTTCGGCATCGACCCTGCCGAGTCGCTGCCGTCCCGGGCCAGGGCCGCGTTCTCGACCGTGACCGTGTCGCCGATCTTCAGCGTGTCGCGCTTCCACCCGCCGCGTACGAGCGCGTAGGGCGGGCCCATCTCGATCTTGAACCGCTTCACCTCGCCGGTGGCGGCCTTCGAGTCGAGATACACGAAGGCGTGCGGGTTGATCCAGTCGATCTTCGTCACGACGCCCGTGATGTTGACGACCTTGTTGGAGTCGAACTCGGCGTCGAACGAATGGTGCGCCGATGGGGTCGCGCCGAGAACCATCAGCCACGTTCCCACGGCCGCCACGAGCACGCGGTGCGTCATGTCATCTCCTCAAGATCTTGGCGGTCACGTTCTCCAGCGTTAGCGGACAAAGGTGAACTCCGGATTCTCTTCGCAAAACGATTCCTGGATTTCCTCGTTCGGCACCCACTGGACCGTCCACCCACCCGTCCACGGCCTGGTGTACGTGCGCGGATCGTCCACCGTGACCTCGTAACGCAGCGTCTCGAGATTCGGCCTCGAGAAGCGTTCGATCAGGTGCAGCGCCTCGGTGTGGGGCAGGCCCCCGCTGCTGAACCAGAATCGTTCGTTGTAACCGATGGAATCGACCACCAACGTGTCCTTCTCCCACCGGCCGACCGAGTTGCCGTAGAAGCCGAGGACGACGTCGGCTGGCTGACCCTGTGGGCGGCCGTCGGTGTAGATCACCCGCCAGTTGCGATTGCCTCCGCCCATCAGCAACAGAATCCGGCCGAGCTCCCGCTGCTCGACAAATCGGAATCCGTTCGGCATCAGGAACTGTCGCGGCCCGCCGGGCGGCATGCATCGCCCCAAGGGGTCGTCCTTGAGGAGCGACCGTTGCCGCTGCAGGTACAACGCCTTCGCCCACGGCTGGAACGGGGCCACGCGGTCCGCGTCCGCGAGGTTCGCCAGCAGGCCGTCGCCGTTCACGCGTACCGGAGTACTCGACGTTTCGGCCAGGGCCGACGCGCTGGCGGCTCCCCAGTAGCCGGTCTGACCGGGAGGTGGGCCGAGGCGAACCTGGCCATCCGGCCAACGCGGCGTGGGCGCGGTGCGGGTCGCCGTGGGCGGCTTCCTCGCGGACGCGAACAACTGCTTCGTCGAGGCCTTCAGCACGATCAGGCGGCCAAGGGCCTGCCGCTGCGGTCCGCGCGCTGGTTGCGCCGTGATCGCGACGACGTTGCCGATGCGCACGGCGCCGCGGGTCCACCCGCCGCGCTCGAGCTCGGTGGGGCTGGCCACCTGCACGGCCCAGTTCACGATGACGCCCGCCGCGTCGCGGACGTCCACGAACACGAAGACGTTCGGCGTGGCCCAGTCGATCCGGGTGACCGGACCCTCGAAGCGCACTTCGCGCTCGGTATCGTAGATGGCGGACGACGGTCGCTGAGCGTCGAGCGGCAGGCTCAAGACACACGCCAGCACGCACCATGCGCCACGGTAGGGATGTCGCACGGTCAGTGGTCCTCAGTCCCGCGTCAGCTTGAACGTGCCCGTCATGGCGCCCTGGCGCCACGTGCCGGCGAGCGTCCGGTGAGATGAGGCGATGTCCTCGAGCTTGCCGTCGGCCGCCACTGGCACCGGCGCGCCCGATGCGTCCTTCGTGGACGCGTCGAACCGGATCGTCCAGTTCGTCACGTCCAGGAAGATCGCCTCGACGGGAATCGCGTCCGGGCCGGGATTGATCGTGCCCGTGAGGGTCTTGCCGTCCCAGGCCATGACCATGGTGATGTGGGTCCGCGCCGCCGTGGTGGGGCCCCAGTCCCCAGACCACGTGCCGGTCAGCGGATGTCCTTCCTGCGCGCGTACGGGCAGGAAGCCGAGACACACCACCAGCCAGGCGAAGGCCAAGCGGGCGGCGGGTCGAGTCGTCGGACGGTTGTCTGGCGCCATATCCCCGAAAGAATATAGCGCCGCCCGGGCCGGTTCGGATACCTCTACTAGCGTGCGGCTAGCCGCACGCCACGTTGCTGACGAGATAGATCACGACCAGCACGGATGCCGGTACGCCCAGCAGCCATGCAATCCCATACTTTGCCATGACATCCTCCTGTTCGACGGCCGATTGACCAGCCGACGCCCGATCAGCGACCTTGCCGCGCTTCCGACGTCATCGACGCCGCGGGCGGCGAGGCCTTCTTGTTGATCCCGGTCCGCGCCAGCGACGACAGCTTGGAATCAGCCGCCTTCTCTTCGTTCAGCGTCTCCTCGAGAAGGTCGGCCACCTCGGTGTGGGCCATCGAGCGCGCCCACGCCACCAGGGTGCCGTACGCGGCCATCTCGTAGTGCTCGACGCGCTGGGCCGCCGCGATCAAGCAGGCGTCCATCGTCGTCTCGTCGAAGTCCTCTTCCATGATGGCCTTGCCTTCCGCCAGGATGCCGGCCATCCCGCCGCAGTGCTTCCCGCGCACCTTCTCGTCCAGGCTGGCGAACGCCTCTTCCAGGCGCGTCACCTGTCCCTTGGTTTCCTTCAGGTGCGCTTCAAACGCCGCCTTCAACTTGGCCGACGTCGCGGCTTTGACCATGGCGGGAAGTGCTTTGGTGATCTGCAGTTCCGCGTCGTATGTGTCGCGCAGCTCGTCCAGGAAGGCGTCGTGGAGTGTTCCGGTCGTGGGCATGGTGATCTCCTACCGATCTGCAGACAGTTGAGCGCGGGGGCCACGCGATCTCGACTGTAGGAGGTCCGTGCGGCCAGGGCTGTCTCAATCAGGACACGCCGGCTCGCCCAGTCCAGATAGACGCGCGCGGGCCGACACAAATGCGCCCGTTCTCCTGACCGCGTGACAAACGTGTCACGACCAGAAAGCACGCCTCGGAGGCGCGACACGCCAAGGAGCCGCGTCTTCGACGCGCGCTGGGCCGCAAATCGAGCGGAGCAAAGCGATTGGCCGGGTGACGGCCGCTGGCAGAGTCCTTGCTCCGAAACAGGGCGCTCGGACAAGCACGCCGTGGACCTTCTGATCCGTCAAGCGCTCGTGGAGGACGACAAGCCTCCGGTGGATATCGCCATTCGGAACGGCCGGATCGTTGCGGTTGGTGTCGGAATCGAGGGATCCGCCCGCCGGGTGATCGATGCTGGTGGCCGGGCCACCTTGCCCGGACTGGTCGAACCGCACATCCACCTCGACAAGGCCCTCCTCGAATCGCGCATGCCGAATCGATCGGGGACGCTGGAGGAAGCCATCCGCGTCACGGGTCGACTGAAACGCCAGCAGACCCGCGACGACGTCCTCGAGCGCTCTCGCCATGTGCTCGACATGGCGGTGCGGAATGGGACCGTGGCCCTGCGCTGCCACCCCGACGTGGATCCGATTCAGGGTCTGCTCGGCGTCGAAACCGCGCTCCAACTGCAGGAGGAATACGCCGCCCTGATGGACATCCAGGTGGTGGCGTTCCCGCAGGAAGGCATCCTGAAGGCGCCCGGCACGCTGGAGCTGATGCGCGAGTCCATCCGGCTCGGCGCCAGCGTCGTCGGCGGCTGCCCCTACAACGAACGGAGCTGGGAGGACGCCCAGGCCCACGTCGACACCGTGTTCCGTCTCGCGCTGAGCACGGGATGCGACATCGACATGCACGCGGATTTCGCGGACGATGCCAGCGACCCGCGCTTCTCGGCTGCGACCTACATCGCGCGCAAGACGATCGAGACCGGCTACCAGGGCCGGGTCACGCTGGGTCATGTCACGAGCCTCGCCGCTCTGGCAGCCGACGCTGCGGCCGACGTCATGGCGCTGCTCCAGGAGGCGCAGGTCCACATCGTCACGCTGCCTGCCACCGATCTCTATCTCGGAGGGCGGAAGGAGCCGACGTTGAACCGGCGTCGTGCGCTGACCCCCGTGAAGACGTTGCGCGCGGCGGGCGTCAACGTGGCCTTCGCGTCGAACAACATCCGCAACGCGTTCACGCCGTTTGGCGCCGCGGATCCCTTGCAGATGGGGCTGCTGCTGGCCCACGCGGCTCAACTGGGATCGCCGGACGATCAGGCGTTCGTCATGCACATGTGCACGCACGGCGCGGCGGCGGTGATGGGGATCGGTGGAGACTACGGGATCGCGGTCGGACGACAGGCCGACCTGCTGATCGTGGACACATGCAGGGTGTCGGACGTCCTGCTGGACCTGCCGACGCGGCTCTGGGTGATCAAGCGGGGAACGGTGACCGTCGAAACGCAGCACAACTGCCGGGTGCACCGCGCCTTCAGGAAGGATCTCGCCTCGTGAATCGTCTACCCGTGGAGGTCGTCGCGTCGCTGCTCGCGGCGACAACCGTGTTGATCTCGCTGCCGCCCTATCACCTGCCCCCGTGGGCGATCTTCATCAGCTGGGCCGGGACGTTCGCGGCTGGGGGACCGACGCCCCCCGTGCTGCGGAAGATCTGGCCTGCCATGCCCGTAGGGGCCACCTACGCCCTCATCATCGTGCTGGCGTTCAACGTCGTGTCGCGGTACGTGACCGGCCCGGCCTTCATCGTCGCGCAGATGGCGATCATCTTCGCGCTGAACACCTGCCTGATGTACACAGGTCGGATCCCGCTGTTCTCGTTCGTTCCCGGAATGTTCTTCGGCTTCGCCTGCTACTTCGCGACCCTCTTCGGCGACTTCGGCCCCGCGCCAGGCGATCCGTTCATGGCCTGGATCGCGGCCGTGTCGATGACGATGCTCGGGCCTGCCTTCGCCTGGCTGACGGCGCGATTCGGATCGCACCACGCGTGAGCATCCGCAGCGAGGGCCGCCACCCTGCGGCATCCAGCAGATCTGCGATGATGTGGGGCGTTCATGAAGATCTTGATCAGCTGGTCGTCGGGCAAGGACTCGGCATGGATGCTGCACATGCTGAGGCAGCAGCACCCGGCCGACGTGGCCGGCCTGTTGACGACGACCAATGAAGTGTTCGACCGCGTGGCCATGCACGCCGTGCGGCGCGAGCTGCTGCAGGCGCAGGCCGATGCCGCCGGGCTGCCGCTGCACGTCGTTCCCTTGCCCTGGCCGTGTTCGAACGACGAGTATGAGCAGCGCATCGGCGCGGCCGTCACCGGCTTCGTCGCTGACGGCTTCACGCACGTGGCGTTCGGCGACCTGTTTCTCGAGGACGTACGGCGGTATCGGGAGGATCGACTCGCGGGTTCCGGCCTCGAACCGCTGTTCCCGATCTGGAAGACCAAGTCGACGGCGGATCTCGCCGAGGACATGATCGCCGGCGGATTGCAGGCACGGCTCACCTGCATCGACCCGCGAAAGCTCGGCCGCGGTTTCGCCGGACGCACCTTCGACCGGTCCCTGATCGCCGACCTGCCCGTTGGGGCGGACCCGTGCGGCGAGAACGGCGAGTTCCATTCGTTTGCGTTCGCGGGACCGATGTTCAATCATCCGATCGCCGTGCGCCTGGGCGAGGTGGTCGAGCGCGACGGGTTTGTGTTTGCCGACCTCAGCCACGAAACGACGACGGATGTATCCCACGCGCATCGTCTGCCTGACTGAAGAGACCACCGAGACGCTGTACCTCCTGGGGGAGGGCGATCGCGTGGTCGGCGTTTCGGGCTACACCGTGAGGCCTCCTGAAGCGCGACAGAAGCCGAAGGTGTCGTCATTTCTCCACGCCCGCTACGAGAAGATCGAGGCGCTGAACCCGGACCTGATCCTCGCGTTCTCCGACCTCCAGGCCGAGATCACGAACGACCTCGTGAAGCGCGGCCATGCGGTGTTCACCTTCAACCAGCGCAGCGTGGCCGAGATCCTGCAGATGATCCGCGTGCTCGGCGGCATCGTCGGCGTCGCGGAGAAGGCCGAGGCGCTTGCAGCCACGCTGTCGGCCGGCCTCGACGAGATCCGCGCGCGCGCGGCCACCCTGCCGCGGCGGCCGAAGGTGTTCTTCGAGGAATGGTACGACCCGCTGATCAGCGGGATTCGATGGACCGAAGAACTCGTCCAGATTGCCGGCGGCGATCCGATCTTCCCCGAGCTGGCTCGGGCCGGACTCGCCAAGGATCGCATCGTGACGAGCGAGCAGGTCGTCGTCCGTGCACCGGACGTGATCATCGGATCCTGGTGCGGCAAGCCGGTGCGCGCCGCGAAGATCGCCGCGCGGCCCGGCTGGAGCGACGTGCCCGCCGTGAAGAACGGGCACATCTACGAAGTGAAGTCGCCGTACATCCTGCAGCCAGGGCCCGCGGCCCTCACCGAGGGCGTGCGCCAGATTCACGACGTGATCAGGCGGGCGGTGTCCGAGCCAGGATGATGGCTGCCTTCCGCTTGGGCTACGCTACCTGCTGGTGGCCACTGTGACTGGCTCCGCCGTCGGCACCCGACGTATCGGGCTGGTGTTCGCGCTCGCGCTGGCGATCGCGCTTGGCGCCGCAGGCGCGGCGCGCGGGCAGTTCGGGCGCGGCGTCAGCCTCGAATCGCGGCTCGCCACCGCGGAGAACTACGACGGCCGGTTTCACTACTGCCGGGCCGTCTACCGGCCCAACCCGCGCGGTGACGGCGGCAGCTGGCTGACGGACTACCCGCTGGCCGACATCGACCTCTCGATTCGTTTGTCGGAGCTCACCAAGGTCGCGGTCAGCAGGGATGGGGGCGGCCAGCCGAACCACCTGATCGCGCGCCTCACGGCCGAGGACCTGTCGTACTGCCCCGTCATCATCATGCAGGAGGTGGGCCGCCTGCTCTTCACCCGGGAGGACGCGGAGCAGCTGCGCGCCTACCTCCTGAAGGGCGGCTTCCTGTGGGTCGACGACTTCTGGGGCTCGTACGCGTGGCAGGTGTGGGAAGGCGAGATCCGGAAGGTGTTCCCCGCGGCCGACTACCCGATCGTCGACGTGCCCGCCGACCACCCGATCTTCCACACCATGTTCGATCTGCAGGGCGTGCCGCAGATCCCCGGCATCGGCACCTTCCTGTCCGGCCGCACGTCCGAGCGCGGCGCCGACAGCGCGGAGGTGCACACGCGCGCGATCGCCGACGCGCACGGACGCGTGATGGTCTTGATGACGCACAACACCGACGTCAGCGACTCCTGGGAGCGGGAGGGCGAGGATCCGGAGTATTTCCGGCAGTTCTCCGTGGACGGCTACCGCGTGGCCATCAACGTGATCCTGTACGCCATGACGCACTGATCGCATCCTGACGAAGGAGCGTCGCGCGAGGCGGATCTACACGCGGAAGATGCGTGCGAGCGGGAGTTCCAAACCCGGCAAGAGCGGTGTCGTCAGCACGTCGCCCCCTTCCGCGTTCAGCTCGAGAGGTCGAGCGAAAGCGCCATCGGTTCGCCGGTACACACGCACGATGTCCAGTGCTGGATCCACTATCCAGTACTCAGACACGCCGGCGCGTTCGTAGAGACGGTGCTTGATCGTTTCGTCCCTGCGTCGCGTGCCGGGGGAGCCGATTTCAACCACCAACTCCGGGGCGCCCTGGACATTGGCCGAGGTGAGTATCTCCGCGGCCTTTCCGTTCGACATATACAGGAGGTCCGGTTCGACGACGTCGAATCTGGTGAAGACGACGTCGAAGGGCGCGAAGAACACGCGTCCCAGCGGGTGCTCGGCGAGCCAGTTACCGATGGTGAGATAGAGGTTCCCCAGCACGGCCTGGTGCTTCAGGTTGGGCGACGGCGTCACGTAGTGCTCCCCATCGATGAGCTCGTGCCGTCGCCCGTCGTCGGGGAACTGCACGAAATCGTCGTACGTGAGCCTCACGCCGCTGGGCTCAGAGGGATTGACGTCCTCCAGGTCGTTGCTCCCTGGCATCGGCTCCATTCTACGACCTACTCAGCGAGAAGCGTGCCGAGGGCCCCAAACCCAGGAACCCGGTGACTCAAGGTAGTTACGGAAGGCGATGCGTCGGAGAGTGTGGATAACTTGCCGGTCGTTCGCGGCAGATAGTCGCGAAATCACCGGCGGCCGCCGAGCGACCTCGGTTCACGGCCGCGTGTGTCAGCGCTTGTGCTACTCGATGCCCTTGACGATGTCCTCGACCACCTTCTTGGCGTCGCCGAACACCATCATCGTCTTGTCCATGTAGAACAGCGGGTTGTCGATGCCGGCGTAACCGGAGGCCATCGACCGTTTGTTGACGATCACGGTGCGGGCCTTGTGGGCCTCGAGGATCGGCATGCCGTAGATGGGGCTCCCGGGCGTTTCGGCCAGCGGGTTCACCACGTCGTTGGCGCCCAGGACCAGCGCGACGTCGGTCGTGCCGAAGTCGCTGTTGATCTCTTCCATCTCCAGCACCTGGTCGTAGGGCACCTCGGCCTCCGCCAGCAGCACGTTCATGTGCCCGGGCATGCGGCCGGCCACCGGGTGGACGGCGTAGCGCACTTTCACGCCCTTGCTGGCCAGCTTGTGCGCCAGCTCCTTCACGGCGTGCTGCGCGCGGGCCACGGCCAGTCCATAGCCGGGCACGATGATCACGCTCTCGGCGTTGCCCAGCAGGAACGCGACGTCGTCCGGCGATCCGGACCGCACGGCGCGCTGTTCCGCCGCGCCGGAGGTGGCCCCTTCCGCCGCGCCGAAGCCGCCCAGGATCACGCTGAAGAACGAGCGGTTCATCGCCTTGCACATGATGTAGGACAGGATTGCGCCCGACGAGCCCACGAGCGACCCCGCGACGATGAGCAGCGGGTTGTTCAGGGAGAAGCCGATGCCCGAGGCGGCCCAGCCGGAGTAGCTGTTCAGCATCGAGATCACCACCGGCATGTCGGCGCCGCCGATCGGGATGATGATCAGCACGCCCAGCACGAAGGCAATCGCCGTCATCGTCAGGAACGGCGGCCACTGGCCGCCGGGACCCGCGATCACGAAGCCCCAGCCGAAGCCCACCATCACGATGAAGAGCAGCAGGTTGACCTGGTGCTGCCCCTTGAAGACCACCGGAGCGCTCGAAAACAGACGGAAGTTCTTGCCGAGCCCGGCCAGCTTGCCGAACGCGATGATGGATCCGGAAAAGGTGAGGGCGCCGACGAAGGTGCCGATGAACAGCTCGATGCGGTTCCCGAAGGGCACCGGATCGCCGACGCCGAACGACGTGGGGTTGCTGACCACGGCCACGGCAATCAACACCGCCGCCAACCCCACCAGGGAGTGCATCGCGGCCACCAATTCCGGCATCTGGGTCATCTCGACCCGGTGGGCCACCACCCAGCCGATGGCGCCGCCCACGACCAGCGCCCCGATGGCCATGTCCAGCCGGTTGGTCACCGCGAACGTGGTGACCACCGCGATGAGCATCCCGATCATGCCGAACCGGTTGCCCTGGCGTGCCGACAAGGGGTGCGAGAGGCCCCGCAGGGCCAGGATGAAGAAGACGCTGGCGACGAGATAGAGCAGGGCGACCGCGTTCGGCGACAGCATTACGAACGCTTCCCCTTCGGCTCTTTCTTCTTGAACATCTCCAGCATGCGCTCGGTGACGGCGAATCCACCGAAGGTGTTGATCGCGACGACCGCCACCGCGATGGCCCCCAGGATGGACGCCAGGTCCAAGGTGCCGGAGCCGGCCGCCAGAATCGCGCCAACCACGATCACCGAGCTGATGGCGTTGGTGACGCTCATGAGCGGCGTGTGGAGGGCCGGCGTCACGTTCCAGACCACGTGGTAGCCGACGAAGATCGACAGGACGAAGACGGTGAGGTTCGTGACGAGCGGGTCGACGGCGGCTCCGTGCATTAGCTCCTCGTTGTGGCGCCGTCGGCGCAGACAAGCGTACCGGCGATGATCTCGTCCGAGCGGTCCATGCGAAGCTCGCCGGTTTTGGCGTCGAACAGCAGCCCGATGAAGCTCAGGAGGTTGCGAGCGTACAGCGCGCTCGAGTCCGCGGCCATCGCGGCGGGCAGGCTGGACGGCGCCACCAGTTTCACGCCCCCCTTCACCACCACCTGGTCGGCCACGCTCCCCTCGCAATTGCCGCCCTGCTTCACAGCCAGGTCCACCACGACGGATCCAGGCTTCATGCCGGCCACCGTCTCGGCGGTCAGCAGCACGGGCGCCTTGCGGCCCGGAATGAGCGCGGTGGTGATGACGATGTCGGACGCCTTGGCGCGCTCGGCGATCAGCACGGCCTGCCGGCGTTTGTAGTCGTCGCTCATCTCGCGCGCGTAGCCGCCGGCCGATTCCTGGGCCTTGCGCTCCTCGTCCGAGAGCGTCACCTCCACGAACTTGGCGCCCAGCGATTCCACCTGCTCCTTCACCGCCGGCCGGACGTCGAAGGCCTCGATCACGGCGCCCAGACGCTTCGCCGTGGCCACGGCCTGCAGGCCCGCGACGCCTGCGCCCAGCACCAACACGCGCGCGGCTTTCACGGTGCCGGCCGCGGTCATCAGCATGGGCATGAACCGGCCGTACTCATAGGCGGCGACCAGCACGGCCTTGTAGCCGGCGATGTTGCCCTGCGACGACAGCACGTCCATGGCCTGGGCTCGCGAGATGCGCGGCAGCAGCTCCATGGCGAACGCCGTCACGCCAGCATTGGCCAGGTCGTCCACCCCTTCGTGCGGCGAAAGGAGACCGACCAGAAGGCTCCCGGCTTTCAGCAGGCCGATTTCCGCCGTCTCCGGACGCCGTACTTTCAGGATCAGGTCGGCCGCATAGGCGGCGCTGGCCGACGGCACGATCGTGGCTCCGGCGGCCACGAAGTCCTCGTCGCGAACGCTGGCTCCCAGGCCGGCGCCGGCCTGGATCGAGACGGTGTGGCGACCGCCGGCAACGAGTTTCTTGACGGTTTCCGGAGTGGCTGCGACGCGCGTTTCGCCGGAGTAGGTTTCGGCAGGAACGCCGATGTGCATCTAGTTGAACCTCAGTCGAGTTGGGCGAGGCCCCGACCGGATGCAACTGGCCATCGCGGCGACGGGTTCAGCGGTGGCTTCAGCCTGCCGCCGAACATTTTACACGGCTTCCAGGCCCGGCCCTATCGTCCCGCAAACGTGTCGCAGGCCTCGAGCTGGCCCGTCTCGAGGCCGCGCTTCAGCCACGTCACGCGCTGTTCGGAGGAGCCGTGGGTGAAGGACTCGGGCGCCACGCGCCCCTGCGACTGTCGCTGCAGCCGATCGTCGCCGATGGCCGCGGCCGCGCGCAGGCCCTCGTCGACGTCACCGGGTTCCAGCAGGTTGCGCTGGGCCGCGAAACTGCCCCACACCCCGGCGTAGCAGTCTGCTTGCAGTTCCTGACGCACGGACAGCGCGTTGGCCTCCCGTTCGCCGCTACGCTGGCGCGCGGCGCTGACACGCTCGGAGAGTCCCGTAAGGGTTTGGATATGGTGGCCCACCTCGTGCGCCAGGACGTAGGCCTGCGCGAAATCGCCCGGCGCACCGAACCGTTCGTCGAGTTCTCGGAAGAAGGAGAGGTCGATGTACACCTTCCGGTCGCCCGGGCAGTAGAACGGGCCCATGGCCGCCTGGCCCAACCCGCACGCCGACTCCGTGGCGTCCGAGAAGAGCACCAGCGTGGGCTCCTGGTAGGTGCCGCCGCGCTGCCGGAAGATCTCGCCGAAGGTCTCTTCGGTATCCCGCAGGACGACCCTGATGAACTCGGACTGCGGATCGTCGGCTGGCGGAGTTGATCCGCCGTCACCCTGGAAGCCGCCGTCGGCGAAGCCGCCACCACCAGGTCCACCGAGTCCGCCGATCAGTTCGAGCGGGTTGGTGCCCGTCAGCGCCGACACGATGAGCAGGAGCACGATGCCCCCGATGCCGCCGCCGAGAGGCAGACCCACGCCGCCCCGTCGGCCCGAGCCCCGGCGGTCCTCAACGTTGTCGCTGCCCTGTCGTCCGCTCCATCGCATGGTGCGCTCTCGTCTTTCTTGGGCCTTCTGCCTTGGGCCTTGTGCCTTGATCGCCCTTGGGCCTTGATCGACCTTGAGCCTTATTATTGCGCTATGGACCTGCATCTGACCGACAAGGTGGCGATCGTCACGGGATCGAGTCGTGGCCTTGGTCTGGCTGCGGCGACGGCGCTTGCCGCGGAGGGATGCCGCGTGACGCTGTGCGCGCGGTCCTCACCTGGCCTCGAAGCCGCCGCCGCCGTGGTCCGCGCGCAGGCCGGCGCCGCGGACCGGGTGTTGACCGTGACCGCCGACCTCAGCCAGCCCGCCGGCATCGAGGCCCTGGTCGGGCGAACCGCCGACGTGTTTGGCGGCGTCGACATCCTCGTGAACAACCTGGGACTGGCCCGGGGCAGCGACCTGCTGAGGACGACGGATGCCGAGTGGCAAGAGGCCTTCGACCAGACGCTCTTTCCGGCCATTCGGGCCTCTCGCCTCGTGGTGCCCTATATGCAGGCGCGGGGCGGGGGCGCCATCGTGATCATCGCCTCCATCTTCGGACGCGAGGCCGGAGGCCGCATGGCGTACAACGCCGTCAAGGCGGCCGAGATCAGCCTGGCGAAGTCCCTGGCGCTCCAGTTGGCGCCGTCGAACATCCGCGTGAACAGCGTGTCGCCCGGGTCGATTTTGTTCGAAGGCGGCTCGTGGTGGAAGCGTCAGCAGCAGGATCCGGCGGGCATCGCCGAGTTCGTCGCGCGGGAACTGCCGTTCGGCCGGTTCGGGCGGCCCGAGGAGGTGGGGGAGGTCGTGGCCTTTCTCGCGTCGCCGCGGGCCGGCTGGATCAGCGGGACGTCGGTGGTGGTGGACGGCTGCCAGAGCCGCGCTTTTTGAGCGGACCTAGCGGGGGTTGCGGAAGGCTGCCAGATAGATCGGGATGCCGGCGAGCACGATCCCAAAGGTCACACCCGTCCACAACGGCTCGGCCCAGAGCGCGTTGGCCAGCAGGCCCACTCCAGCAACGATGAACACGGCGGGCGTTACGGGGTAGCCGAGGACGCGATACGGCCTGGGCAGGTCCGGTCGGGTGTACCGCAGCCGGTACAGTCCGGCGATTCCCAACGTGTAGAACGGCCAGCTCGACAGGACGAAGGTGTCGGCCAACTGCTCGAACGTCTGCGTGAGGACGAAGGCCGTCCCGAGCGCCGCGGCGATGCCGATTGCGACGTGCGGTGTGCCGTACCGCGGGTGCACGACGGCCACCCTCGTGAAGAACAAGCCGTCGTTGGCCATCGCGAAGAACACGCGGGGCGTGGCCAGCATGCTGGCCATCAGCGCGCCGAAGGTCGAGAGCATCACCACGACCGAGATGAACGATGCTCCTATCCGACCGACGAGCCGCGTCATGGTATCGGCCGCGATGAGGGGTGACCGCGCCACTGCCTCGATGGGGCTCACGTACAGGTAGGCGGCGTTGGCCGCGAGGTACACGGTGGTGATGGCCACGGTGCCCAACACGATCGCCCGGGGCAGGTTGCGTTCTGGATTGGTCACTTCGCCCGCCGCCAAGGTCACGTCGGCAAAGCCGTCGTACGCCCACAGGACGGAGATGAGGGCCAGGCCCATCAAGGACAGGTCGATCGGTCCTCCGCCCGCCGTGAAGTGGTCCGTGGTGCCCCCATTCGAGCCGCCAAGCAGGGCGGCGGCCAGGACCATGAGCGCCAGCCCGCCGCACTTGGCCAACGTGGTGGCTCCCACGACGGCGGCGCCGAGCGCCACGCCCCTGATGTTGATCGCGGCGGTCAGCAGGATGGCCCCGGCGCTGACCAGGCGTGCCGCCAACGGATGCGCCACGCTGTCCACGCCGATCGATCGCAGGAAGTACTCACCGAACACGGCCGCGATGCCGCCCATGACGGTGCCGCGCAGCAGGATCAACTGGGCCCAGCCGAAGAGAAACGCTGGCAGGCGGCCCCAGGCGTCGCGCAGGTAGACGTACCAGCCGCCGGTCTGTGGCATGGCGGCCGACAGCTCGGCCACCGACAGCGCGCCGCAGAGCGAGATGACGCCTCCAGCCACCCACACGGCCAGCATCGCCCACGGGTCCGGTACACGGGCCGCGATGCTGGCGGGCGTGCGGAAGATGCCCGAGCCGATCGCCACGCCCACCACCACGGCGATCGCGCTCCAGAACCCGAGCCGACGGGCCAGCGTCGCCGAGGGCGCGGCCGGGAACGTCACCGTTCAGCGGTCGCGTTGGCCGACGGCGACGAGCGACAGGCCGACGGGCGGCCGAATCAGGCGCTCGAGCGGGAGCGCCCACGGCGCAACGAGCGTCTCGAACAGCTTGACCTGCGCGGGGCTGTGCGACCTGGACTTGCTGACGTGCGCGTTGTACATCCAGCCCACGAGGCCTATCGGGTTCGTGTAGCGCAGCGACACCAGCTCGAGGCCGGCACGCGAGAAGACGTTGGCCAGCGACCGCTTCGTGTACCGTCGATGGTGGCCCAGTTCCGCATCCAGGGGGCCGTAGGCGGCCGGAACCGCCGGGACCCACACCAACACCCGCCCACCCGGCTCCACGATGTGCTTGAATGTGTTCAGCGCCGCCACGTCGTCCTGGATGTGCTCGAGCACGTTGACGCAGAACACCGTGTCGAAGCGGTGAGACTCCAGCTCGGCCTGATCGCAGTCCTCGATCAGGCACTCGCGGAAGCTGAAGGTGGGGTGGTGCACCATCCGCTCGCGCAGTTGCTCGGCGCACGCGGGGTTGGGCTCGATGCCCAGGACCGAATCGGCCACTTCGGTCAGCCGCTCGGACATGGTGCCGATGCCGCACCCCACTTCCAGCACGCGCTTCCCGATGTAGGGCCGGAACAGCCCGAACAGATGGGCTGCGTAGCGCGTGGCGCCCTGCATCGTCTCCAGGTCGTTGGCGGCGTACTGCTCCTGGGTCTGGGTGTGACGGCGGTCCACGTAGCCTACGCTCATCCGAAGTGGCACGGTACCATACGATTGTTCCGCGCTCCAATGGCCAACCGCCGCTGCCTCCCTGGATGACCCGCCAGGCCTGGCGAACCCTCTGGGTCGTGACCGCCGTCTATGTGGGGGTGACGGCCGTGTTGGCGCGAGACGTGCTGCCGAACCTCGGCACGCACTTGATCCACGACGAGATCGACCCCCTGCTCATCGCCGCCATCCTGCAGTGGAATGCCACCCACCTTCCCTTTACCGACGCCTGGTGGCAGTTTCCCATCTTCTTTCCATCCGTCGACGTCCTGGCGTTTTCCGAGCACCTGCTGGGCGTCAGCGTCATCGCAGCACCCCTGGCCTGGGCCACCGGTGATCCGATCGTCGCCGCCAACCTGACGGCCCTTCTCACGTTCCCGCTGTGCGCGCTTGCCACGTTTCTGCTGGCGCGCCACCTGACCGGGAGCGACGCGGGCGCGTTCGTGGCCGGGCTCGTCTACGGGTTTGGACCGTACCGGATGTCGCAGCTCGCGCACCTGCAGATGCTGGCCGTCCAGTGGGTGCCGCTGGCCATGCTGGCCCTGCACCTGTACCGCGAGACGGCGCGGCGGCGATGGCTGGTGGTCCTGGGCGTCGCGTGGCTCCTCCAGGCCCTGTCCAACGGCTACGCGCTGTTCATCCTCTCCGTCTTCGTCGGCCTGTGGCTGCTGTGGTTCGTCGTGCCGCAGCGCCGGTGGCGCCTGCTGGCCGACGTGGCGCTGACGCTCGTGGTGGCGACGATTCCGCTCGTTCCCATCCTCTGGAGATACCTCGAGGTGCACGCGCGTAACGGGTTCTCGCGCGCCGCGGTCGAAGTGGTGGCCTTCAGCGCCGATGCGGCGGGGTTCTTGTGCGCTCCCTTCGAGGTCAGCGTCTGGGGATGGCTGCAGTATGGGTGCCGGGCGGAGGGGCAGCTCTTTCCCGGCCTCGTAACGGCCGTGTTGAGCCTCGGCGGCGTCTACCTGCTCCGCGAGCGCGGCAGGTCGGGCGGGGTAGCGGCATCCGTCCTGACCGCCGTCCGGCGCCTGGCCCTGGCGGTTGCCGTCGTCGAGCTGGCCTCGGCGTTGATGGTGGCGCTCAGCGGGCCATGGGCCATCGAGGTGGGGCCGCTGTCGGTGCACGCGTCGGAGGCGGCTCGCCCCTTCATGGTGGCGCTGGTGGCGGCCGTCGCGGCGTTTGCGTTGTCCCCGAGCGTGCACACCGCGCTCAACCAGGCACGGCCCCTCGGCTTCTATGTGGCCGCGGGGGCGATCATGTGGTGGTGCGCGCTGGGGCCCGCGCCCGCCGTCTTTGGCCAGGCGTCCGAGTTGCCCGGTCCCTTCACCCTGCTCACGCAGCTGCCCGGGTTCACGAGCCTCCGTGTCCCGGCCCGCTTCTGGCTGGCGACGACGTTGTGCCTGTCGGTCGTGGTGGCCTTCGCCGTGGCCGAACTGAGCCGTCGCCTTCAAGGCGTGACGCGAGGGGTTGCCTTGTGCGTGCTCTCGCTGGGCGTGCTCTCCGACGGCTGGGAGATGCACCTTCCCTTTGCGGCTGTGCCGGCCGGACCGCCGAACCCCGGCGCGCTTCGCGGAGAGCGCGTGCTGTACCTGCCGGCCGGCAGCTATCGCGACGTCGTCCCCACCTACTTCAGCGTGTTGCAGGGGTGGACCGCCGTGAACGGGTACAGCGGGTTCGAGCCGACCCACTACGACGGCGTGCGGCAGGGCGGCAAGCTGGAACTGGACGGCGTGTTCACGTTCTTCCGTTCGACGGCTGATCTCCACGTGGTGGTGGCGGAGGATGCCCCGCGTCTGCAGGCCCTGGTCGAGCGGCAGCCCGGCGTCGTCATGACCGGACGCAGCGCCGCGGCGCGCCAGTACCGCTTGCCCAAGCAGGTGCCCATCTCGCACGTTCCACTTGGCGACGCGCGGCCCGTGACCAGGGCCACCTCCAGTTGTCCGCCCGCCCCGATCCTGATCGATGGCAGCCGCGACGACATCTGGACCTGCGCGCCGCAGTTGGGGAACGAGACGATCACGTTGACCTTGCGCGCGGTCGGGGAGGTGGCCGGCGTCCGGATGACGCTGGGGCGTCCCGTCGAGTTTCCCCGCCAGCTCGTGATCGAAACGTCGCTCGACGGCGCGGGGTGGGACACCGCCCGCAGCGGGGATGTGGTGACCGAGTTCATCGAGGCCGCGCACACCAACCCGATTCGACCAACGATCGACGTACCGTTCCCCCCGCGGATGGCCGCCTTCGTGCGCTTGCGGCAGGTAGGTCAGGACCCGGCGGCCGCCTGGTCGCTGCGCGAAGTCGAGGTGTTTGCTCCGGCACCCGGATCTCGTTGAAGTCCGGCGCTATTTCGCCTTATATTCGTCCCTGCATGTTGCCCGTCAAACGCACCGCTCCTGCGCACAACGTCGCACTGGACGTGGTGCTCTCGCGCCTGGTCGGAACCAGCGACGAGCGGCCCGATGCTCCGGACGGCTGGATCACGGCCGTGCGCAAGCAGCCGGCCGTCGCGGCCCGGTTTGCCGACTTCCCGGCCGGGGTGGACGAGCGGTTGCGGCAGGTGCTGGCCGCCAAGGCGATCGAGCAGCCGTACTGCCACCAGGCCGAGGCCGTCACGCACGCGATGGCGGGCCGGCACGTGGTCATCACCACGCCCACCGCGTCGGGGAAGACCCTCTGCTACAACGCGCCCGTGCTGAGCGCCATCCTGCGCGATCCGTCCACGCGCGCGCTTTACATGTTTCCCACCAAGGCGCTGGCGCAGGATCAGTTGGCCGAGCTGCACGATGTGTCGAGCCGGCTCTCGCGCCCCGATGAGATGGAGATCGGCGTGTTCACGTACGACGGCGACACGCCGCAGGATGCGCGGCGCGCCATCCGCGGCCGGGCGCACGTGGTGTTGAGCAACCCCGACATGGTCCACTCGGGCATCCTGCCGCACCACCCGCGCTGGGCGAAGCTGTTCGAGAACCTCCGCTATGTGGTGATCGACGAGCTGCACGCGTATCGCGGCGTCTTCGGCAGCCACCTGGGCAACGTGCTGCGCCGGCTACGCCGTGTGTGCCGGCACTACGGATCGAATCCAACGTTCATCTGCTCGTCGGCCACCATCGCCAACCCGAAGGAACTGGCCGAGGCCCTGGTCGAGGCGCCCTTCGAGCTGGTGTCGAACACGGGAGCGCCGCGCGGCGAGAAGGTGTTCCTGTTCGTCAACCCGCCTGTGGTCAACCAGGAACTGGGCATCAGGCGCTCGTACCTCTCGGAAACCCGGCGCATCGCGGGGGAGTTCCTGAAGCGCAAGCTCCAGATCATCGTCTTCGCCCAAAGCCGGCTCTCCACCGAGATCCTCACCACGTACCTGAAGGACGACTTCCGCGGTCCACCCGGTGGGGCAGAGGAGATTCGCGGGTACCGCGGCGGCTACCTGCCGCAGCGCCGGCGCGAGATCGAGCGCGGGCTGCGCGAGGGCGCTGTGCGGGCCGTGGTGTCCACCAACGCGCTGGAGCTGGGCGTGGACATCGGCGCGTTGGATGTGTCGGTGATGGCGGGTTACCCAGGCACCATCGCGGCCACGTGGCAACGGGCCGGGCGCGCGGGTCGCCGCAGCGGCCAGTCGGCGGCGGTGCTCGTGGCCAGCAGCGCCCCGCTGGACCAGTACGTGGTGCGCAACCCGTCCTACTTCTTCGACGCGTCGCCCGAACATGCCCTGGTCAACCCGGACAACCTGCACATCCTGGTGGACCACGTGAAGTGCGCGGCCTTCGAGCTGCCGTTCGGCTACGACGAGCAGTTCGGCCGGCACGACGTGCAGGAGGTGCTGGGCGTCCTCCAGGAAAGCGGGTTCGTCCACCGCGCCGACGACGGCGTGGGCGGTGGGCAGTGGCAGTGGACCAACGAATCGTATCCGGCCGACGCTGTCAGCCTGCGGTCGATCTCGTCGGACAACTTCGTCATCGTGGACACGACGAGCGGAGCCAACGTCATCGGCGAGACCAGCTTCAACAGCGGTCCCTCGACCGTGCACGAGAAGGCCATCTACCTGCTGGAAGGCGAGCTGTATCAGGTGGAGAAGCTGGACTTCGAGGGGCGCAAGGCGTACGTGCGCCGCATCGACTGCGACTACTACACCGACGCCATCACCTACACGAAGGTCAGCGTGCTCGACACGTTTGCCGAGGGCAGCGCTGCGGTCCCGCCGTCTCCGGCGCCGGCGCTCGACACCGCATCGGCAGCGGCCGGCCTCGAACGCAAGGATCTCGACGTCGAGCCCCCGTCGTTGCCCTCGGGGTACGACGCGGCGGCGCCCACCGGATCGGTGGCCGACGAGGCGCGCGGCCACGGCGAGGTGCACGTGGTGTCGCGTGTGGTCGGCTTCAAGAAGATCAAGTTCTACACGAACGAGAACGTCGGCTCCGGCGAACTGGATCTGCCGGAGCAGCAGATGCACACGACCGCCTACTGGCTGACGGTGCCCCCGGCGGTGATGGGCGCGCTGCCGTATGCGCCGGACGACCGTCGCGACGGCGTGGTGGGCCTGGCGTTCGCCATGCGCCAGGTGGCCCAGTTGCTGCTGATGTGCGATCGCCAGGACGTCGGCGTGTCCATCGGGAGCGGCGACGAGGCCGACGCGTCCACCGAGCAGCCGGGCATGACGAAGGGCGGCCTCCCGATGGCCGTTTCCAATCGCCCGCGTATCTTCATCTACGATAACTATCCGGGCGGGATCGGGTTCAGCCAGCCGCTCTTCACCATGCACGCGGATCTGCTGGCGAAGACGCGCGCCATGATTTCCGGCTGCGCCTGCGAGCGCGGGTGCCCGTCGTGCGTGGGCCCGGTGGGCGACACGGGTCCGCTGGCCAAGCTGGTGGCGCTGCGGATCGTGGATCTGCTGGGACGGCCCGCGCTGCCAGGCACGGTGGAGCAGGCCGCCATCGAGAGCCCGGAGCGGGAGTGGACAGCCGCGCCCGCGTCGCTGGAAGGGAGCGCGTTCTGAGCGCGTTGACCGATCGGCTGCGGGGCGTGATCCGCCCCAGCGCCGGTGTGCCCACCGCGGCATCGCGCGGGATCGACGGCCTGGATCCCGCCGAAGTGCTGGGCGGCACGTGGCACGAGGTCGAGGGGCAACGGTTCGTCGTCGTGGAGCGCGCGTATCGTCCCGGTCATCGGCATGGGCGCTTGAGCGTGGCCGACAGCCTGCCGCCAAGCGATGGTGCGTGGCCGACGCTGGATCTGTTGTCGCGGACGCCGTGCCGGCAGAACCTGCTGTTCGTGGACCTGGAAACGACTGGGCTGATGGGCGGCGCCGGCACCTACGCGTTTCTCGTCGGGTGCGCCTGGTTCGACGGCGGCACGTTCCGCGTGCGCCAGTATCTGATGTCGAGCGTGACGGGCGAACGGGGCCTGTTACTGGCGCTGGCCGACCTGGCGGGCAATACGGGAACCGTCGTCACCTACAACGGCAAGTCGTTCGACCTGCCGCTCATCGAGACGCGCTTCCTCTTCCACCGCATGACGTCGCCCTTTGCCGGCATGCCGCACGTGGACATGTTGCACCCGGCGCGCCGGCTGTGGCGGCCACTTGGAAACGACGCGCCACCGGCCCCGTCTCGTCTCGGGATGCCGATGACCGAATCCGCGTGCCGCCTGACCACCTTGGAGCGAACCCTGTGGGGGTTCGAGCGCGAGGGCGACGTGCCGGGCTACGAGATTCCCGACCGGTATTTCGCGTTCGTCCGGAGCGGCGATGCGCGACCCCTCGACGCGGTGCTGGAGCACAACCGGCTGGACCTGCTGTCGCTGGCCTGCGTCACGGCGCATGCCTGCCAGATGCTGGACGCGGGACCGCTCGGCGCGCGAAGCCCGCGGGAAGCGCTGGGCCTGGGGCGGATCTTCCTCAGCGGGGGGCGCCTGGACGAGGCACGCGAGTGTTTCGGCGCCGCGGGTGGGCTGCACGCGCCCGTGTGGGGCACGCCCGCGCCGATGGTGCAGATCGAGGGGCTGCGCGCGTTTGCGCTCGTGTCGCGACGCCAGCGGCGGTTCGACGAGGCCGCCGCGGCGTGGCAGCGCGTGGTGGATCTGCCCGACAGCCCCGCGCCCATCGTGCGGGAGGCCACTGAGGCCCTGGCCGTGCACTACGAGCACCGGCGGCGAGACATCCCCACCGCGAAGTCGATGGCCTTGCAGGCCCTGATGTGTGGGGCGGGCGGCGGCCGCGAAGGCGCGATACGTCACCGGGTGGCGCGGCTCGATCGCAAGTTGGAGACCGCCGCCACCGCGGCGTCGCTCTTTTAGGGCTAGCCGACGGCCTGCCACGCGGCGGGCAGCGCGATGAGCAGCACCACCACTCCATAGCGCCTGAACTGCGGGGCCCAGTTAGGCGAGGTCGTTCCTCTTACTCTCTTCATGCGGCTTGACGACCTGCTATTAATTAGCTAATGTGCTAAGTATACAAGGAAGTCGACATGATGCGGTCCTCTAATCAAGCGTTTCGCGCGCTCGCCGACGAAACACGGCGCAACATCCTCCGCCTGCTGCGCGATGGCTCGCTGACGTCTGGAGAAATTGCGGCGGGCTTCGGTTCGAGCTGGCCTACTGTCTCGCGGCACCTCGGCGTTCTCCGAGAGGCCGGTCTGGTGGTGACGGAGCGCCAGGGGCAGGAGATTCGCTACGAGCTCAACACCTCCGTGTTTCAGGACCTGATTCAACACCTCATGGATTGGACGCGTCCCACGGCCAAGGCTCGTCGAGGTCGGAGGCCACGGCTCACGCGTCAGCAGGAGGCCTGACGTGCGTGGCACACCGACGCCTCTCGGTGCGGTCCTCGCGGTCGGGTACAGCCTGGGGGCCGTCGCCATGTCTCTGGGACTGCCGCAACAGATCCCGCCATCCGTGGGGGTGCCGGGCCATGGCAACGTGTGGCTTGGGGGTCCAATGGTGGCATTCCTGTTGCCGACCGCGATGCTGATTACGGATGCCGCCTTGCGCGGCCTGTGCCTCCGATATCCGGTCGACCCTGAGGGCGCCTCTGATGTGTTGTCGGTCTACGACGCCGTCATGCTGAGGACGACCACATTCGTCATTGGCGTTCACGCAACCGTGCTCGCGGGGCTGCTCGGCATGTTCTGGGGTCGCGGTTGGGCGGCGCAGATCGTGCCGCTGATGTTGGGCGTCGGGATGGTCAGCGTTGGAAACCTCCTGCCACGAACGCGGCCCAATCTCGCGATCGGGATCCGCACGGCTCGGACGTTGTCGAGCAGGAGCCACTGGGTCGCGACGCATCGGACGGCCGGATACACGTTGGTGGGTCTCGGTGCGGCGGTCATTGTCGGTGCGCTGGCGGTGCCGGCGCCCTTTGGCCCAGCGCTGATTCTGCTCGTTGCGCCGGCGGCTGTCGTCGGGATTTCGCTGCTTCTGGTGCGGTCGAGATTCCGCGCCCATGCGTGAAGGCGTCGGACGTCGCCCGGCGCAGGGGGTACTCGTCGCCGGTACCAAAGTGGTTGGTGTCCTGTTCGTGCTCGGATTCGTGAGCGGCGCTATCTACGAGCAGATCGGCGCACGCCGAGACGGGCTCGCCGCGAGGCAAGTGGGCCAGTCCATCGACATCGGTGGTCGAACGCTGAACGTGCACTGCTCTGGCGACGGTGGCCCGACCGTGATCTTCGACGGTGGCCGGTTGTCCCCCGGATATGTCTGGACGCCGGCCCAGCGCGGCGTGGCCTCGTTCGCCAAGGCTTGTTGGTACGACCGCGCTGGCCTCGGTTGGAGCGAGCGTGGACCGGATCCCAGTTGGGGTGATGCTGCAGCCCGGGACCTGCACAGTCTCGTGCGTCGCGCGGGTCTCGATCCCCCATTCGTGCTGGTCGGTGCCTCCTTCGGCGGTTACGTCATTCGGCTCTATCATCACGCCTATCCCGGCGAGGTGGCAGGAATGGTGTTCGTGGACGCGGCGCACGAAGACGCTGGAACCATCGAGGACATGCCTCACCGCGATCCTCCGCCGATTCCGCGCTGGCTGATGCGTGGCCTGTCGGTGGGCCTTGGATACGTTGGCGCCGCGCGCCTGACGGCGCCCGATCCCGGACCGCCGTTGAAAGACTGGAGCGCCGACGAGTGGGAGTTGCTGGCGCGGCTTCGGCGTCACCGTCTCACGCTCCTCGCCGATGCGCAGCATGGGCCGGAGGTCGCGACGGCAAACCTGGTCCGCGCCACCGCAGGACTCGACAACATGCCGATGATCGTCCTGACCCAGGGCCGCCCGCCCCTCGACCCGAACTCGAATGGCGCTCGAGTCCAGCGTGGGTGGATCGAATTGCAGAAGCGTTTTGCGGAGCGGTCGGCGCTGGGACGTCAGGTCGTGGTCGCCGGCAGTGGGCATGCCATCCCGATCGAAGCACCAGAGTCCGTGACCGCAGCCGTGCGCGAGATCGTGACCGAGCTGCGAAAAGCGACCGCGCGGCGTTGAACGCCTACGGCTGCGGTGGCCCGGTGCCGGTGGCCCGCTCGAGCGTCTGCAGGGCCTGCACGACGTCCAGACGCCGGCCCTCGACGTCCTTGATGGCGCGCTCGTGCCGCTCGGCCGCCCGCTCCCGTGTCGTTCCGGTGGCCGGCCCTGCCAGGGTTTTCGCCAGGGCCTCGCGACGGAGCGAGAGGGAGAGGTCGTAGCACTGCCGCGCCTGCACGAACGCTGCAATGGCCTCGGGCAGCTTCGCGCGTTCGGCGCGCACCGCGCCAAGGTATTGCGCCGCTTCACACTGCCCGAAATCCATCGCCAGGGCGCGCTCGAACTCCTCCTCCGCCGTGTCCACCCGCCGCAGCCGCCAGTCGATCAGGCCCGACAACACGAACACCGCCGCGTTGACCATCAACCTGCGCGCGCGGTCGGCGTCGCTGCGGGCCAGCGGCAGCCGCCCCAACTGCAGGTGGTTCCAGCCGCGCCAGTAGTGGGCTTCGCCGATGAACCACTGGCCCGCCTCGATCATTCGGGTGGCTGTTTCGATGGCCTCTTCGCGCTGCGCGAGGTTTGAGAGGCTGATCACACGGCCGATCGAGGCGTCGACGTGACGGGGAGCGGTGGCCAGCGCGGCATCGAACGCCGCCAGGGCCTGCGGCCACTCTTCGCGCGACTGATGCAGCTGGCCGAGCATGGTCGCGATGGCGGGCGATGCCGGAAACGCGGCGGCCGCGGACTGCAAGCGCCGAAGGGCTTCGTCCTGATCGGGATTGAGAGAGTCCTCGAGCGCGTATCGCGCCAGGGCGAAGTCGGCATCCACATACGCCGCATCGCCTGCTCGCAGCGCGGCCAGCCGCGCGCTGTAGGAGCTGGCGCAAACGCCGACCCGGTACTGCAGGAGCGGAACGGCCGGCCCTGCGCCCGCAGCCAGGCTGGCGTCGCGTTCGGGCGCTCCCTGGAATGCGCACACGAGCGACACATCCAGGTACGCGCGGAAGGCCTCGGAACCCACGGGTTCCTGAAGCCCCTTGCGCCACTCCGGGAGAGACGCGCGGGCCCGCGTCCGCCCCGCCACATTGAGCATGGCCTCGCGGTCCGTGAGGGGATCCAGCGGAATCGCGTCCGCGATCGCGAGCGCCAGGGCAGACGACCCGTCCGGATCCGCCAACCCGCGAGCGCGCTCCAACCAAGAGTCGTACGGCAGGCCCAGCTCCTTCGAGCGAAGGACCAGAAGGGTTGCCGCCTCGAACGCCTGCTGCCGCGCGCCGCGCGCTTGGGCTAGATCGAAGGCGCCCTCGAGGCACCGATAACAGCCGTGCGCGATGGCCGCGGCCAGGTCGGCAGTGGGCGGTGGCACGGGGGCAACCGTTGCCGGTCTGCGCGCTGCGCATCCAGTCGCCGCGATCGCCAGCACCACCGCTGGGAGCACAAGTCGTCGCATGCCTGGGGATCAGACTCCGCCCGACTTAGACACCGAGCGTGCGAGTTCGCTCCGTGACCACTGCGACCTGCGGATTCCTGACGACACCGCATGGGTCGGGTCGCCAGCGACCACGTCGACGAGTTCGCGTTCGCACCAGACGCCCGCGCCGCCATCAAGGCGGCCCGCGGTTCCGAAGGGGTTGCCGGGAGCAGGGAATTTGCTGGTCTTCGACAACGGTGGCTCCAGCGGCTACGGTTTCAACACCCCGATCGCCCCCGACGGCGTCGGCGCGTTTGCGCGCGCCACGTCGCGTGTGCTCGAGATCAACCCCGTGACGCTCGACCTCGTCTGGTCGTACGCGAACCCCCGCTTCTTCAGCACCAACATCAGCGGCGCGCAGCGTCTGCCCAACGGCAATACGCTCATCACCGCCGGCGCCGGCGGCCGGATGTTCGAGGTGACGCCAAAAGGCGAGATCGTGTGGGAGTACATATTCCCCCTGTTCAGCGGCGCCAACGAATCGAATGCCGTCTATCGGGCGTATCGCATCCCGTACGGCTGGATTCCGCAACTGATGAAGCCGACCGAGCGGCGTGTGACGGCGCCGGCATTGGGCGAGTTCAGACTGCCGTGAGTCACGCGATGACAGAGCTGATCGCCGTGCCCGTCCTTCAGCCCGTGGCGAATGCGTTGAGCGGCGTTTGGCCGCTGGCCAGCTTGGTCAGGATCTCCGTGCCGTTGTCGCCGTTGGTCATCCCTTGCCGTTCGCCGTGGCACCCGTGAGGTCGTCCACCCCCAGAAACCCGCCGGACTGGCGGGCCCACAACCCCGCGTAGATGCCTCCGTCCTTGAGCAAGGCGTCATGCGAGCCTTGCTCGACGATCTGGCCGCGCTCGAGCACCACCAGCCGATCCATCCGGCGCACGGTGGACAGCCGGTGGGCGATGACGATGGCCGTCCGGCCCTCCATCAAGGTCCAGAGGGCGGCCTGAATGACGGCCTCGCTCTCCGAGTCCAATGAGCTGGTGGCCTCGTCCAGGACCAGGATGGGTGCGTTCTTGAGGAACGCGCGGGCGATGGCGACCCGTTGGCGCTGGCCGCCCGACAGCTTCACGCCGCGTTCTCCGACGAGCGTCTGGTACCCGTCGGGGAGCGCCTCGATGAACTCGGCCGCGTGGGCCAGGTGCGCGGCATGGCGGACGTCGGCATCGCTCGCGTCGGGCCTCCCGAAGCGGATGTTGTCGGCCACCGAGCGATGGAACATCGATGGGTCCTGCGGCACGTAGCCGATGGCCTGCCGCAGGGCGGACTGTGGCACCAGGTGGATGGGCTGGCCGCCGATCAAGATCTCTCCCGAATCGAGATCCGAGAATCGCAGCAGGAGCCGCGTCAGCGTGGTCTTGCCACCGCCCGAGCGGCCCACGAACCCCACCTTCGTTCCCGCCTCGATGCGCAGCGAGAGGTCGTCGAAGAGGGGCGGCCGGGCCGGAGAGTAGCCGAAGGTGATGTTCCGCAATTCGACGCTGAAGTCGCGTGGCGCGAACCGGTCCGGCGGCGCGGCGTCCACCACCAGCGGCGGCTCCAGCAGGAGCTCCGTGAACTGCGCGGCGTCGGTCAGCGCGCTCTCGACGTTCCGGTAGATGCGGTTGAAGTCCCACATCACCCGCGTGGCCGCGGTGTAGTAGCTGAAGGTGATGAACACCGCCTCGAGGCTCGCGCCCGAGCTGCCGCTCGTGGCCAGCGCCACGACGAGCCCCAGCGTGTTCGTCAGGACGTACAGGGGCGCCGTCACCGTGTCCACGCGCAGGGTCTGGTAGTCCCACGAGCGCATGGTCTTGGCCCCGAGGTCGAGGACGTTGTGCGTGTGGATGCGCGCCTCCTCGGGCTCGCGGGCGAACGCGCGCACGGCTTCCGCGTTGGCCAGCGAATCCGCGACGTGGCCGGCCAACACGTTGGACGCGGCTTCCCGGACGTCCACGAGCTTCTGCCGACGACGGATCAGCGGGTAGACGACGGCGAAGGTCGCCACCATCATTCCTAGCAGCACCGCGATGAGGATCGGGGAATACGACCACAACACCACGGCCACCAGCACCATGGGGATGACGTTGGCCGACACCGAGAAGCACAGGACGTCGAAGATGTTCTCGAACCGTCGGGCATAGCCGAGCGACCGCTTGGTGAGCGACCCGGCGAAGTTGTCGTGGAAGAACGAGACGTCCTTGGCGAGGAGCTCGTCCATGGCCTCGATGTACAGCGATTCCATCGCGCGGATCTCGGTCCGCGACATCAGCAGCAGGGCAATGCGCCAGATCACCTCGCCCGCCAGCCACAGTCCCGCGAACGTCAGCACGTACGGCGTCAGCTCGCGCGCGGACAGCTGTTCGTCGCGGGCAAAGGCGCCCAGGAGCCGCGCCACGACCAGGGGCGGCGCGTAGAAGATGAGGGCGTCTCCGAACCCCGGAAGCAGGAGCGCAGGCACCGCGAGCCAGGGGCGTCTGGTCACCTGCGCGAAGTAGCGGCGCAGCACGAGCCGCAGTGCCTGGGAGAGTCGATGGGGATCTCGGTCGGTGTCGTTCGCCACGGCGGTCTCTCAAGGGTACGCGACGAGACGGGTTCCAGGCTGTCGTATGATCCGGCCATGACACATCGCCTTGGTTTCGTGTTCGCCGCCGCCGTCATCGGGCTGGCCAGCGCGTCGCTGGCCGCCCAGCAAGTGACCAAGAAAGACGTCGCGGGGATCTCCACGTTCGCGCAGATCGAGTCGACGATCGCCTGTGGCGGCGCCACGACGCCGGAGGCCATCAAGGAAGTGAAGAAGATGGGCTTCAAGACGGTCGTCAACCTGCGCCTGGCCAGCGAACAGGGCGCCCTGGTCGACGAGGAGGGCACCATCGTGCGTGCCCTGGGGATGAACTACGTCCACCTGCCGTTCAACATCCAGACGCCGGACGCGAAGCTGGTCGAGAGCTTCATCGCTGCGGTGTCCGCGCCGGGCAGCGCCCCGGCCTACGTGCACTGCGCCGCGGGTGGGCGCGCCGCTGCCCTCTGGATGATCAAGCGGGTGAAGGCGGACGGCTGGACGCAGGCCGCCGCGCTCGAAGAGGCCAACGCGCTGGGCCTGAACGATCGCCTCCGTCCGTTCGCGTTGAACTACTTGAAGACCCATCCGTAGACCCCGTGCTCGACGATTCGATCGACGTCGTCGCCAGGAGACTGGGGGCGGCCAGGCGGGTCACGGTGCTGACCGGGGCCGGCGTTTCCGCGGCCAGCGGCGTCCCGACGTTTCGAGGTGCCGGAGGACTATGGCGCACCTACTGGTCCGGCTGCACGGGTCGTTGTGGGAGCTGTCGTGCTGGCAGGGGTGTGGAGCATCGGCGTGGCGGGATGAGCGTGTGCCCCTCGACCCGCTGCCGCCACGATGTCCGGCCTGTGGTGATCTGGCCCGCCCGGGCGTCGTCTGGTTCGGAGAGGCCTTACCGCAGGCGGAAGTCGAAAAGGCGGTCGAGGCCTGCGCGTGTGACCTCTTCCTGTCGGTGGGGACGTCGTCGCTGGTTTACCCGGCGGCAGGCCTGGTGCGGGAGGCGCAGTTCCACGGCGCCTACACCGTGGAGATCAACCCTGAGGCCACCCCCGCGACCGCCGCGGTCGACATCGCGCTGGCCGCGCCAGCGGATGTCGTGCTTCCCCTCATCGACAGCCGGCTTGGCTGACGTGCCATGGCCCGCGAAGCTGGGGCCAAAAGATACTGCGCCTAGCGAGGCGCAGTAGGGTTCTTCTATCGGAGCCTCGCTAGGCTGGAACTAGGCCGTGGCGGCCCGGCTGCTCTTGGCCGGAGCCTTCTTGGCCGTCGTGGCCTTGGCGGCCTTCGCGGCGGTCTTCCGCTGCTCGGATGTCTGCACGCCGAACTTCTTCGTGAACCGCTCCACGCGGCCCTCGGTGTCGATGAGCTTCTGGCGGCCGGTGAAGAACGGGTGGCACGCCGAGCAGATCTCCAGGTGCAGTTCGGGCTTGGTGGACCGCGTCTGGAACTCGTTGCCGCACGCGCAGCGCACGTCGACGGTCTTATAAGCGGGGTGGATCCCTTCTTTCACGGCAGTGCTCCTTGGTGCTCTTTAGCGGGCTAGCGAAACCCCGAGTATATCAAAGCCTGCCCCGAGGGGTCGCCAGTGCAACGGGAAGCTGGGACCACCGGAGACCGCCCATCCCCTACGTCTTCCCTGACGACATCGCCGCCAAAAAGTCCGCGTTCGTCTTGGTTTTCCCGATCTTCGACAGCAGGAGCTCCATGCCTTCGGTCGGCGAGAGGGGGGTCAGCACCTTGCGCAACACCCACACCCGGTTCAGGTCCTCCCGCGGCAGGAGCAGCTCTTCCTTGCGCGTTCCGCTCTTCTGGATGTCGATGGTGGGGAACACTCGCCGATCCGCCAGCTTCCGGTCCAGGTGGATCTCGCTGTTGCCCGTGCCCTTGAACTCCTCGAAGATCACCTCGTCCATGCGCGACCCGGTGTCGATGAGGGCCGTGGCCACGATGGTCAGCGACCCACCCTCCTCGATGTTGCGCGCCGCGCCGAAGAACCGCTTCGGCCGCTGGAGGGCGTTGCTGTCCACGCCGCCCGACAGGATCTTGCCGGAGGCCGGCACGATGGTGTTGTAGGCGCGTGCCAGGCGTGTGATCGAGTCGAGCAGGATTACCACGTCCTTTTTGTGCTCGACGAGCCGCTTGGCCTTCTCGATGACCATCTCGGCCACCTGGACGTGCCGCTGGGCCGGTTCGTCGAAGGTGGACGACACCACCTCGCCGCGCACCGAGCGCTGCATGTCGGTCACTTCCTCCGGCCGCTCGTCGATGAGGAGGACGATCAGGTACACCTCGGGGTGGTTCTTGATGATGCTGTTGGCGATGCTCTGGAGCAGCATCGTCTTGCCGGTCCGCGGCGGGGCCACGATCAGGCCGCGCTGCCCCTTGCCAATCGGCGTCAACAGGTCCATCACCCGGCCCGACAGGTTGTCGGTGTCGGTTTCGAGCGTCAGCTTCTCCTGCGGGTAGAGCGCGGTCAGATTCTCGAAGAAGATCTTTTCCTTGCTCTTCTCGGGCGGCTCGAAGTTCAGGGCCTCGACCTTGATCAGGGCGAAGTACCGTTCCCCGTCCTTCGGGGGCCGAATGACACCGGACACGGTGTCGCCCGTGTGCAGGTCGAACTTGCGAATCTGCGACGGCGACACGTAGATGTCGTCGGGGCCGGCCAGGTAGTTGTAGTCGGGCGCGCGCAGGAAGCCGAAGCCGTCGGGCAGCGCTTCCAGCACGCCCTCGGAGAACACGTTGCCGCTCTTTTCGGCGCGCACGCGCAGGATCTCGAAGATGAGCTCCTGCTTGCGCATGCCCGTGGCGCCAGCCAGGTCTAGCTCCTTCGCGATCTTGGTCAGCTCCGCGATGTTCATCTCCTTCATCGTCGACAGCGAGATGGTTTGCGCGGGCGCTTGCTGCGGGGGGCCAGCCGGGGGCGGCGGGGCCTGTGGCTGAGCCGTTGGGGGCTGACCGGCCGGAGGCTGCGCGGCGGCGTCCTGAGGGGCCTGGGCGCTCGGCGTTGCGGGGGTCTCCGCGGGAGCGGCGGCGCCGTTGGTACCGGCCGGGTCTGGTGTCGGAGGGGGAGCGGTGGCGGTGGCTACGCCGCCGGTCGATTTAGCAGGCTTGCGATCGTCTTCCACAGTTGGTCCAATCCTTCGCCCGTGTGCGCGGACAAGAGCGGCACCGGGACATCAAACGCCGAGTGAAACGCACGCGCGTGCCGGTCTCGTTCCGCGCGTGTGAGCTTGTCAACCTTGGTTCCCACGATGGCCCTCGGGCACCCGAGCGACGCGGTCCATTCCCACGCCTCCGTGTCCGTGTCGAGGCCAGGATGCCTGGCGTCGACGAGCAGCAGGACGCCCAGGGCCTTGGGCGTTCCGCCGCCTTTCGCTCGAACGGTCACCGGAGGGGCGGTGTCCCCGCGGGCGAAGAACGCGCGCGTCAACTCGTTGAACTCCCGCGCGGAGGCGTCGCCGCCCCTCGCGTACCCGTAGCCGGGCAGGTCCACCAGATAGAACTCGGGGGACGACCCACGGTGCACACGGTAGAAGTTGGCCAGCCGGGTCTTGCCAGGGGCGGCGCTCGTGCGCGCCACGTCGCGGCGCACCAGCGCGTTGATCAGACTCGACTTGCCGACATTGGACCGGCCCACGAGCGCCACTTCGCCAAGGCGATCCCGCGGAAAACCCTCGGCGCCGGCCGCGCTCGTGACGAACTCAGCGGTAACGAGCAGACCACTCTCTCAGTGCGTTCTCGAATCCGTGGCGTCCTTGACGTCCGACACGACCGCCGGGAGGCGCGTCGGGAGCGGGCCCGTCAACGCCAGCTTCAGCACCTCGTCCATGGTCGACACCAGGTGGACGTCGATGACGTCCAGGACGTTCTTGGGGATGTCGGCCAGGTCCTTCTCGTTGTCGCGCGGCATCACGATGTTCTTGACGCCCGCGCGGTGGGCGGCCAGCACCTTCTCCTTCACGCCGCCGATCGGCAATACCTTGCCTCGGAGCGTGATCTCGCCCGTCATGGCGGTGTCGCGGCGAACGGGGATCTTCGTCAGCGCGGACGTGAGGGCCGTGGCCATGGTGATGCCAGCCGACGGACCGTCCTTCGGGATGGCGCCTTCCGGCACGTGGATGTGGATGTCGAGCTTCGAGTGGAAGTCCTCGGGGAGACCGACCTCGCTGGCGCGCGAACGCACGTAGCTCAAGGCGGCCTGTGCGGATTCCTGCATCACGTCGCCCAGCTTGCCCGTCAGGGTCAGCTTGCCCTTGCCCGGCATCAGCGTCGCTTCGCTGACCAGCAGCTCGCCGCCGACTTCGGTCCACGCCAGGCCCGTGGCGATGCCGATCTCGTTCTGCTCCTCGGCCAGCGACGGGCGGAACCGCGGCACGCCGAGGTAGCTGGTCACCTTCTCGCCGTTGATGATTTCCTTGAAGCTCGCGCCCTCGGTCACCACCTTGCGCGCCACCTTGCGGCAGATCGACGAGATCTCGCGTTCGAGGTTGCGGACGCCGGCCTCGCGCGTGTAGCGCTGGATCAGCGTGCGAATGGCTTCTTCCTCGATGATGATGTTGTTGGCGGTCAGCCCCGTGCCCTCGACGGCCTTGGGCGCCAGGAACCGCTTGGCGATCTCGACCTTCTCTTCCTCGGTGTAGCCCGCCAGCTGCAGCACTTCCATGCGGTCGCGCAGCGCCTGGGGAATGGTGTGCAGCACGTTGGCCGTGCAGATGAACATCACGCCGGACAGGTCGTACTCGACGTCCAGGTAGTGATCCAGGAACGTGTTGTTCTGCTCGGGGTCCAGCACTTCGAGCAGCGCCGCCGACGGGTCGCCGCGGAAGTCCATCGACATCTTGTCGATCTCGTCCAGCAGGAACACGGGGTTCTGCGACCCCGCCTTCTTCATCATCTGGATGATCTGGCCGGGGAACGCGCCGATGTACGTCCGGCGGTGACCGCGGATCTCCGCCTCGTCGCGAACGCCGCCCAGCGACAGGCGGACGAACTTGCGGTTCATCGCGCGCGCGATGGACTTGGCGAGCGACGTCTTGCCCACTCCGGGCGGACCCGAGAACGTCAGGATGGTGGCCTTCGGCTTCTTGACCAGCGACCGGACGGCCAGGAACTCCAGGATGCGGTCCTTGATCTTGTCCAGCCCGTAGTGGTCCTCGTTGAGGACCGTTTCGGCGTGCTTCAGGTCGCGGTTCTCGCGGGTCTTCTTGTGCCACGGCACCGCGATCAGCCAGTCCAGGTAGTTACGCGACACCGTGGCCTCGGCCGACATGGGCGGCATGGCCTCGAGCCGCTTCAGCTCCTGAACGGCCTTTTCCTCGACGTCCTTCGGCATCTTGGCCGATTCGATCTTCTTCTTGAGATCGTCGACCTCGTTGCCCTTCTCGTCCTTGCGGCCCAGTTCCTTCTGGATCGCCTTCATCTTCTCGTTGAGGTAGTACTCCTTCTGCGCCTTCTCCATCTGCTTCTTCACGCGAGACTGGATGCGGCGGTCGACCTGCAGCTTGTCGACTTCGACTTCGAGGATGCCGGCGATGCGGTTCAGCCGCTCGACGGGCGAGATGATCTCGAGCAGGTTCTGCTTCTCGTCGACGCCCACCACCAGGTGCGCGGCGATGGTGTCGGCCAGCTTGCCCGGGTCGTCCACGCGCACGGCGGCCACCATGGCGTCGTACTGGAGGTTGTTGGACAGCTTGACGTACTGCTCGAAGAGCGCCACGACGCGGCTCATCGTGGCTTCGACGTCGCCGCCGGCCTCACGCTGACGCTGCAGCACCTTCACGACGACGCGGAAAAAACCCTTGTCTTCCTTCCACTCCACGGCCCGCGCGCGGTCGATGCCTTCGACGAGCACCTTGACGTTGCCGTCGGGCAGCCGCAGGCTCTGCACCACGTTGGCCACGCAGCCCATGGTGTAGATGTCGTCGGGACGCGGGTCGTCCACCGAGGCATCGTGCTGCGCCGCCAGGAAGATCCGCTTGTCCTTGGCCAGGGCGTGCTCGAGCGCGCGGGTAGACGACGGCCGTCCAATCACGAACGGCATCATCATGTGGGGGAATACGACGACGTCCCGAAGCGGAACGATGGGTAGGGTCTCGTAAACTTCCATTGAATCCTTGGGGTCTCCGGTCTCCAGTGTCCGGTCTCCAGTGGGTGCGGGAGGTCCGGGCTGTCGTCCGCAGACCTGAGACTAACCGGCCTTTTCGATCAACGTGAACGACTTGTCCTTGGCCTCGACGACTTCGCGCGTCACGACGACTTCACGGACCTTCTTCTGCCCCGGCACCGAGTACATCAGGTCGAGCATCAGGTCTTCGATGATCATCCGCAGGCCGCGCGCGCCGATCTTGCGCAGGAGGGCGGATTCGGCGATGGCCTCGAGCGCGTCGTCGGTGAAGCGCAGCTTCACGTTCTCGTACTCGAAGAGCTTCTGGTACTGCCGCGTGATGGCGTTGCGCGGCTGGGTGAGGATCTGGATGAGCGCCGGCTTGTCCAGCTCGTGCAGCGTGCCGACCACCGGGAGTCGTCCGACGAATTCGGGGATGAGCCCGTACTTGATCAGGTCTTCCGGCTCGAGTTGTTCGAGCGTGGAGCCGACCTCGCGCTTGCTCACCGACTTGACGTCGGCCTTGAACCCAAGGGTTTTCTTGCCGACCCGACGCTCGATCACCTTCTCGAGGCCCACGAACGCGCCGCCGCAGATGAACAGGATGTTCGTCGTGTCGATCTGGAAGAATTCCTGGTGCGGGTGCTTGCGCCCGCCCTGGGGTGGCACGTTGGCCACGGTGCCTTCGAGGATCTTCAGGAGGGCCTGCTGGACGCCTTCGCCCGACACGTCGCGGGTAATCGACGGGTTTTCGTCCTTACGGCAGATCTTGTCCACCTCGTCGATGTAGATGATGCCCTGCTGGCACTTCTCGATGTCGCCGCCGGCCGCCTGGAGGAGCTTCAGGATGATGTTCTCGACGTCTTCACCCACGTAGCCCGCTTCGGTCAGCGTGGTGGCGTCGACGATCGTGAACGGCACCGACAGCAACTTGGCCAGCGTCTGGGCCAGCAGCGTCTTGCCCGTCCCGGTCGGGCCCACCAGCATGATGTTCGACTTGGTCAGCTCGACGTCGTTGCGGTTCTTCGGCTGCTTCTGGATCTCGATCCGCTTGTAGTGGTTGTAGACCGCGACGGCCAGCTTGCGCTTGGTGCGCTCCTGCCCGATGACGTATTCGTCCAGGAACTTCTTGATATCCGGGGGCGACGGCAGGGAGGAGCGGACGCCCCGATTCTCGAACCGGTTGTCGTCGGCGATGATGTCGTTGCAGACCTCGACGCACTCGTCGCAGATGAACACCGTCGGGCCGGCGATCAGCTTGCGGACGTCGTTCTGATCCTTGTTGCAGAACGAGCAGCGGAGGATCTCGGTCTCGCCGTTCTTCTTGACCATTCGGTTGCCGTCTCTCTTGGCGCGGCCTACGTCAAACCCTTGGCAGACAGGCCTTTAACGCCATGCCCTGAGGCCGATGTTACACCCGTTTCCGGATGACGTCATCGATTATCCCGTATTCCTTCGACTGGTCCGCCGACATGATGTAATCCCGTTCGGTATCTTCCTGGATCCGCTTGAACGGCTGCCCCGTGTGGTGCACCAGGATCTCGTTCATCCGCTCGCGCGTGCGCAGCAGTTCACGCGCGTGGATTTCAATGTCGGTCGCCTGTCCCGCCAACCCGTGCATCAGCGGCTGGTGGATCAAAATCCGCGAATTGGGCAGGGAGAACCGCTTGCCCTTCGCACCGGCGGCCAGCAGCACCGCGGCCATCGAGGCCGCCTGGCCGATGCAGATCGTCTGCACGTCCGGCTTGATGAACTGCATCGTGTCGTAGATCGCGAGGCCGGCGGTGATGGATCCCCCCGGGCTGTTGATGTACAGCATGATGTCCTTGTCCGGATCCTCGGCTTCGAGGAACAGCATCTGCGCGATGACCAGGTTGGCGATCTGGTCGTCGATCGGCGTGCCGATGAAGATGATGCAATCCTTCAGCAGCCGCGAGTAGATGTCGTAAGCGCGTTCGCCGCGGTTGGTCTGTTCGACCACCATCGGCACCAGCTGGGCGTAGCTCATGTGCGCGTAAGGCCTGTCGTTTGTATTGTTCAGGAGGCACCGTCGGCGTGACGGTGAGACTCGGTGATCCTAACACGCGACATCGCCAAGTCAACCGCCTTCTCCCGCCGAAGCCCGGCGTACAACCGGACCACGCCGCCCTCTTTTTCCAACTGGGCCCGCAGAGCCGCCGGCGTCCGTCCGGCACGTTCCGCGAACCGTTCAATCTCCTTATCGACCTCTTCTGCCGAGACCGTGAGCTGTTCGCGGCGGGCGATCTCGTCCAGGACGAGCGCGCTGCCCACCGAGGCCAGGGCGGGCTCGCGCTGGGCTTCCCGGAACTGCGCCCAGTCGATGCCCGCCTGGCGTGGATCGACGTTCTGCTGCATGAGCTGACGGGCGAATTCCTCGACCCGCCGGTCGATCTCGCGCTCCACCAGCGAGGACGGCGGATCGAACCCCAGCCTCGTCGCCAGGCTTTTCAGGAGGTCCGCACGCACCTGGCGGGTGTCGTTTTCCCGCGCTTCGGCCCGGAGGTCGTCCTGTACGCGGGTGCGGAGGGTGGCCAGCGAATCGAACTCGCCCAGGTCCTTGGCGAATTCGTCGTCCAGCTCCGGCAGCACGCGGCGGCGAATCTCCTTCAGCGTCGCGCCGTAGGTCACCTTGGTGCCCGCCATCTCGGCCACGGCGTAGTCCGCCGCAAATTCGACGTCGAACGACTTCTCCTGCCCCGGCGTCATGCCCACGAGGTTGGCGTCGAAGCCCGGCGGGCTGCCCGGCGTCCCAAGGGTCAGGGTCACCCCGGCGTGAGGCTCGGACGTGCCGTCGGCGTCGGTCCTGACCAGGTCCACCACCACCGTGTCGCCGTCCGCCACGGGACGGCTCTCCACCGGTTCCATGGTGCCGGCACGTTCGCGCAGCCGCTGCAGCGCCAGGTCCACCGACGTCTCGTTGACCTCGGTGACCACGCGCGTCACGGCGATCGAACTCAGGTCCCCCGGGTCGAACGCGGGCACGGTCTGGATGGCGGCCGTGAAGGTCAGCGGCTGGCCCTCGCGGATCGCGACGTCCTTGATGTTCGGGGTATCGACCGGTTCGATCCCGCGCTCCTGCAGCGCCTCTTCCACCGCGCGCGGGACCAGTCCGTGCATCACGTCGTGGTGAATCTGGTCCCGGAACCGCTGCTTGATGACCGACGCCGGGGCTTTGCCGGGGCGGAAGCCCGGCAGGCGGACCTCTTTGGCGTAGTTGCGCGCGATGCGGTTGATCTCGGCGTCAACCACGTCCGGGGGGATCTCGACCGAGAGCGTCTTCTGCGTCTCGCTGACGTCGGTGAACTCTGTTTTCATGATTCGCTAACGGCTTCAGGCTCGGGGAGTGTCCACCTTCGCTGCCGCGCACCACCGAGGCAGCTTCGGTGGACATTCACCATAGCTCGGCCAGCTCTTGTGAGCCGAGCGAAGGTGAATGCGAAAGGAGGGACTCGAACCCACACACCCTTTCAGGTACCAGATCCTAAGTCTGGCGCGTCTGCCAATTCCGCCACTTTCGCGTGTGTCAAGGGTCAGCGTACTCCGGAAACGCGCCTTGGCGAAAGGGGGGACCGGGCGCGCAGCATCGGGGGTCTCAGCCGCTCCAGTTCGGGCCGGACGTTGGTCACGATCACCTCGTTGATGGGGCCCCGGGCCGTGGAGCGGGAATTGATGGCCCGCCGCGCCGGCACCAGACGCACCACCAGCCCAGCCGCTCGCGCGCGGGGGCTGGAGTAGAGGTCCAGGATGTCTGGCGCGCTGGAGTTGGACACCACCACCGACGCCCCGCGGGTGCCGGCCGCCATCACTGCCTGCGCCAGCCGGGCCTGGTCCTCGGCGCCAAAGCCGTCGGCGGTGTAGTTGGCGAAGCTGGCCGTCTTGCTCAACGGGGCGTACGGCGGATCGCAGTAGACGAAGTCGCCGGGGCCGGCTTCTCCAACCGTGGTTTCGAAACCGGCGAGCTCCAGTGACAGCTTTGGCCGGCGGAACGCGGCGGCCACGGCCCACAGGTGGTCGGCGTCACAGATCTTGGGCTCGGTGTACCGGCCCGCCGGCACGTTGAAGCCGCCGCGGCGGTTCAGCCGGAAGAGGCCGTTGAACCCGGTGCGGTTCAGGAAGATCAACATGGCGGCCAGCTCGGGGCTGTACTCGGTGGCCAACGTGGCCCGCTCGGCTGTAGCGCCGCAGGCCTGCGCGGCCCGTTGCGGATTGAATCGCCGGTCGCGGACGTCGTAGTAGCAGGCGTCGCCGGCCTTGCGGTGCTCGCGCTCGAGCCGGCTCAGGGCGTCGATGACCGCGTCAGTCTGGTCCCTGAGCGTTCGGTAACAGCCGATCAGGTCGGGGTTGAGGTCCGCCAGCCGGACCTTCTGCCCGTCCAGGCGACCCGCCGCCAGCAGGTCGAAGAACACGGCGCCGCTGCCCAGGAAGGGCTCGACGTAGCGCGTGAAGTGGGCGGGGTAGTGGCGCCCGATGGCTGGAATCAGTTGCCGCTTACCCCCGGCCCACTTCAGCAGGGGGCGGGGCGGGGCGGAGGCGGCCGGCATGTGCAGTCCCATGCCGATATGTATCGACATGGGTCGACCGGAACTTCAGTCCCCGTTGCCCGATTCGCACGTTGGGGGAAGGCGCTGGGACATTTGCTTGATATTCTCCCCCGTCAAACCTCGTGCTACAACAGGTGGCAGCAGGGATGCGTCGGCGCCGAGCAACGTTTGCGGGGACTCTGTCATGCGGAAGTCGCCAGCGGGTCACGGCCTTTTCCTGATTGTTGCAGCGGCGACGGTGACGCTAGCCGGCTGCACCGCTGGCCGCGCCGTTCGGATTGCCCCGTGCGAGGATCCCGCCGGTTCCCAGCGGATTGCGGATTCGTTGGTACTGGAAGGCTGCTATGACTGCCTCCGCGAGGCGCGGGACGCTTACGAGCGCCAGTCCGTTGGTTGCAGCTCCGTCCACCTCCGGCGTCGCTTGTTCGAAACGCAGCTCCTCGTGGTCCTGCGCGAACGTGAGCTGGCCATCGATGATGGCGCATCGGCAGCCGTCGCGGAGCGGTTCGCGGCAGACCTGCCCACGAGCGTCGATTCCAAGAGGTATCTCCGCATCGTGGCCGCCATTCGTCCAGACTCCGAGGGAATGGACGATACCCGGGTCCTTCAGGCTAGCGAGGAGTCCATCCGGGCAGATCTTGCGTGGCTGACGAAGTCGCCTGCGGCCAGCGTCCTGGACCAATACCTGAGCGTGGCCCTTGCGTGCGAACTGCCCTCGCCTGCCTTGCCGGACGCGAACGCTGCCACGGTTCCACTCCTGCAATATCGGCAAGCGTTGTGCGGCCCGGCCGTGAACGTACCCGCAATGCAACAGGTCCGCGCGCGCGTACCGCGCTTTGACGAAGCGTCGTTCTTCATCGCGCGCGCGTTGTTCTCGGCCGATAGCGGTTCTGACCACCGCGAGGCCTTTGGGTTGCTCGACCCGGCGCGGGAGCGGTTTCCCGAATCGCCGGCGATCGCGTATCAATCGGCTGTTGTCGCCAGCGCTTCCGGGCAGTGCGATCGTGCGGAGCGCCACTATTCGGAGGCGTTGCGGCTGCGGCGCGACCACCAGGGCGCGCGACTGGGGCGTGCCATTTGCCTGAGTCATCTTGGACGCCACCAGGAGGCCATCGACGACGCAAGTATCGTCATCGACGCGGGTGCCAGCCGTTCCGGGGAAGCGCTGTATTGGAGGGCGTGGAACCACTATCGAGCGCAGTCGCTCGGCGCCGCGAGAGCCGATATCGACAATGCGAAGAAGGCCTACCGTGTGCCTGCGACGCTGATGCTGGCCGGGCTGATTGAACTCGACCAAAGCGATTTCGGGCTCGCGCACGATGATCTTCAAGACGCCCTGCGGTTGAGTCCATCGTTCTGTCAGGCCCGGTGGCAGTTGGGGGTCGTCGACTTCAGGCGCCAGGACTTTACGGCCAGTGCCGATACCTTTGCGGCGGCGGCGTCATGCTATGCGGACGCGCAGGTGAATACGCAGAGCTCGCTGGCGGCTGTGATGGCTCGGACGGATGTGGACAGCGGCTTTCGCGCGCAACGCGTGTCGGCTCTCCAGGTAGAAGCTCGCGAACTCGAACGAGGACGCGACTCGTCCGTGCTGAATGCCGCTCTCAACTACGCGCGAGCGGGGAATCGTGAACGGGCCCAGGAGTATCTGCGCCAGGCGGGCCCGGATGCTCCTCGCGACGTGGTGGCGGAAGTGGCACGGGTATTGGCCCTTGAAGAGCGGCCGGCGAGTGCGCCGCCCGAGGCGCCGCGATAGGCGGCGACCACGGTTCGACGCGCACCACGCTACCTCGGCGCGAACGCCGGTGTGGCTTCTCCGAAGGCGTCATCGGTCAGCTGGCGCACGTCGGCCCCGTCGAACCGCATGCGCTGGGTCGTGCTGACCGCGCTCCCGATCCTGGCCACGCGCGAGACCCGCCTCAGCCCCCGCCGCCGTTTCCGGTCTCGCCGTCTCCTCCGGCAGCCGGCTCAGCCGCAGTGTCGGGCGTCTCGGGCGGTCCATCAGTGGAGGGGGCCGGCAGGCGACCCACCCGTCGCAGTGCGTCTCGCAGGACGAACTCGACCTGCGCGTTCAGACTGCGCAGGTCGTCGTTCGCCCAGCGCTGCACGGCCTGCAGCACCGCGGCGTCGATGCGAAGGAGAAACGACTTTCGCTCGGCCACACCGCGCTCCCGGGCCAGCCCCTATTGATGAATCGTCCCCGCGTTCACGATGGGCTGCGCCCCCCGCTCGCCGCACAGGACCACCAGGAGGTTGCTGACCATCGCGGCCTTGCGCTCCTCGTCCAAGGTCACGATGCCCTTGTGCGCCAGCGAGGCCAACGCCATTTCCACCATCCCAACCGCGCCCTCGACGATCCGTGTCCGCGCGGCGATGATCGCGCCGGCCTGCTGCCGCTGCAGCATGGCCGCCGCTATCTCCGGCGCGTACGCCAGATGGCTGATGCGCGTCTCCAGGACCTCGACGCCCGCCTTTTGCAGGCGCTGCTGCATCTCTTCCTTCAGGTGGTCGGCTACGGCGCCCGTGGTGCCTCGCAGGGAGATCACGTCGGCCTCGTCGTGCGAGTCGTACGGGTAGCTGGTGGCGGCGTTGCGCAGCGCGGCCTCGCTTTGCACCCGGACGTAGGTCTCGTAGTTGTCCACCTCGAACGAGGCCTCGGCGGTGTCGATGACATTCCACACCACCACGGCGCCGATTTCGATCGGGTTGCCATCCTTGTCGTTCACCTTCAGGTGCGCGCTCTCGAAGCTGCGCGCGCGCTGGGAGATGCGTTTCCTCGTGATGAACGGGTTCACCCACCGCAGCCCGGCGGTTTTCGCGGTACCGACGTACCGGCCGAAGAGCTGTAGCACCCGTGCTTCATTCGGGTTGACCATGAAGGTCCCGGTGAACAGAAAGAACTCCACGACGAATCCCACGACGGCCCCCATCATCAGAGTGGTGCGCCAGGGCGAGTCGCGCGCCGAGTCGGCACCCGACGCGAAGACAAAGGCTGTGAGAAGACCTGCTGCGAAAAGACCCAACACGATGGGGAGACCGGGTAGTCCGTTCCGAACCTGCTCTCGAACCATTTTGCCCTCCGTGATTGCGTGAAGATATCACACTGAAATCACATACGGGTGATCCAACTCGTCGGTTCCCTCGCGGGATGTCCCGACGGACGGCCAAACGGTAAAGTCCGTGACGTGGCGCTGCTCTATCTACTCGAGGGGTTTCTCACGGCTGAGGAGTGCCGGGCCTCCTCCCGGGCGATGGACGCCGGGGTGCCCGACCCGGCTGAGGTGCTGGGAGCCGGGATCGTTTCCTTGGATGACGTGCGTCGAGCCGAGTCGCTGGACGTTTCCCCGGAAGTGCTGGCCCTGGTGGAGGCGCGTCTGGACAGGGAACGGGACCGGATTGCGCGGCACTTCGGACTGACACTAACCGACCGGGAGGGCACCGGGTTCGTGCGGTATCAGCCAGGCGGCTTCTACCGGGCGCACGTCGACTGGTCCGATTCGCCGGCCTGGCCCGGCGCGGCGCGGCGGCGGGTGGCCGCCGTCGTGTTCCTCAACGCATCCCGCGCGTGGGACCCGCACGGCGAGTTCGACGGCGGCGTGCTGCGTCTCCTGCCCGACGGCTCGGCGGAAGCTCCGATCGACATCGTGCCGCGGCGGGGCACGCTGGTCGCGTTCCCCGCCACGCTGCCGCACGAAGTGACGACCGTCGAAAACGGCGTCCGCGCCGCCGCCGTCGACTGGTTCTACTAGCGCGGCTTCGCTCCGCTAGTAGGTCCTGTTTCCTGGCCCGGCTTCGCCGGGGCCGCGACTTCGCTCCGCTAGGCGCCGGGCGCCTTGTACGCGGTCTTCTTGCCGCAGGCCTTGTCCATGTCCTCCGGGGTCAGCAGCGGCGTGGTCATGAGATGCGCGCCACCGGTCGCCGAGATGGCGACGCTCAACGCCGCCACCGCGACGTTGTCGGGCATTTCGGCGATCACGATCGCGTCCTCAGCGCCGAAGCAGAAGTAGAACGCCTCGACCTTGCCGCCCAGGCTCTCGACCGCTTTGGTCGCCACCTTGCGACGCTTCGTGCCGCCTTCCTTGCGGAGCCCCTTGGCGCCTTCGGCGGAATAGGAAACCGTTACCAGATACTTCGCCATACATTAATCCCCCGTACTTCAGCGTGGGCGCCCCAGCGGGACGCGGGTAGCCAGAAAACTCGACCGCGAGAATTCGAACCAAACGAGTCAAGTTTTCTCCGCCCGCACGAAGTGCGGGCAAGCAGACACTGCCCTGGCGAGGCGGAGCCTGCATGCTCGTCGGTCCGTGGCGGAGCCTCGCAAGGCTACCCGTTGGCTCGGCCACTGGTCAAACGGGCGTTCGTGCCGGGCGTTCGTGCCGGCGCTGGTCTCAGGGCTCCGCGTGGATACCGAGGACCCGGCACAGGCCGGCCTCGACGGCCGGCCACCCTGACGCCGGCAGTCGGCCGATGCGCGTCTTCAGGTGCGACTTGTGCAGGGGACCGACGGTCTCACACTTCGCGAAGCTTGGGGCCCGAAGGCCCGTTGCCGCCGGATCGTCTGGCAGGCCCACACGGAGGGGGCCCGGGTGGGTCGTGATCGGCACCACGATGATGTCGGGCCGAAGATCGTTGATCGGGTCGATCGAGACAACTAGCGCCGGGCGCGGCTTCGGGAACGACGGGAGCGTGACGGTCCAGAGGTCGCCGCGGCGGATTCTTTCCACATGTCCTCCTGCATCGCGCGGTGCCACGCGTCGGCTTCGGCGCGATCGTCTGCCGATGCGTCGAACGCGGCCAGTTCCTCCCGCAGCTTCATGTCTTGCCACGCGTGGCGATAGCGGCGCAGGGCTGCCTCCACTTTTTCCGACCGCGTGGCGCCAGGTTGGGCATCGACGAATGCCACCAGCGCGTCGTCGAGTGTCAAGGAGACCTTGGCTTTCATGTCATCCTCCACATAGTAGGACTGGCAATCCTACCATGGAGGGGACATCGGCCCCGCTACTTCTCCGTGGACCGGATGAGTGCCGCTTGCCAGTCCACCAAGGCGCCAGCGTCGCGGGCGCCGTTGGACGGCGCGGGCACGATGGCCAGCAATCGCCCGTTGCTAGGCCCGGCGTCAAAGTCTCGAACGCCGGGAAGGCTCAGGACGCGCTGTGGAACCGAGAACGCGGGTGCCGCGCCGGCCCGATCGGCTCGCACCAGCTCGCCATCGCCCCGCAGGAAGTAGACGGACGTTCCACCCCAGCGCGGCTTGCGTCCGCCGGCATGGCTCACCCGCGTGCGTGGTCCGGTGGGCCAACCGGACACGTAGACCTCCAGTTGCCCGGACTCGTCGGACGCGTAGGCCAGCCATCGGCCGTCCGGCGAGAGCCTCGCATCCGACTCGTTGAAGGCGGTGGCCACGACGGCGCGTGTTTCTCGGGTGCCGGCGTTCAGCTGGAACACGTCGGTGTTTGATCGCCCCTCCGGCGTGGCGGCATACACGATCGTTCCCCCGCGGGCACGCGTCCAGTCGGACGGGACGCTGCCGACAGTACCAGGCTTCTGCGCCTGCGCGACAGGCTCTTCCGCGGCGCCCGGTATGCCAACCCGCCGTGTGTAGAGCTGCGCCTGGCCGCTGCGGATGGACCGGAAGAGCAGCGTGGTCCCATCGGGCGACCACACCGGATCGGTATCGGCCGCCAGCCCGAGGCTGACCGGTTCCGGCGAGCCCGACCCCGAGCGCAACACGTACACGTCCAACGTGCGCAGCAACGGTTCCAGCATCGTCACCGCCACCTGCCGCTCGTCGGGCGACAGGCGCACCTGCCAGTAGTCGCCGGGCTCGCTGACCACCTCCTGCCCCGTGCCCTCGCGGTTGAACCACTGAAGCCGATAGCGGCGCTCGGACGGGGGCGCGGACAGCACCACTCGAGACGATGCGGCCACGTGGGTTCGCCCGATTGGCGAGACGCCGACTGCGGTCACGAGCGCCTGGGCGCGCCCTTCAAGGGCGCCGGTGTCCGCCGCAAGGCGTTGGGCCAGGAGGGCCCCGCCTCGCGGGTACAGCAGCCAGCCAGCCGCCGCCACGCCGTGTCCGTCGGCGTCGGTCAGGTCTCGTTGCCCGTCAGGGCGGACCAGCCGCACCACGCGACGCCCGTCCGCGCGTTCGGCCAGATACAGCCACGTCTGTTCGTCGACGAAGACGGGAAAGCGATGGGCCGCGTCGCCGGCCTCGATCGTCGTGGCGGCCGTCGCTCGGCCTTCTCGCCACCGCTCGATTGGTCCCCTCAGGTGGCCGACGAGCACGCTGCCGTCCGCGGCCCATGCCGCGCCCGCTGCGTCCGCGACGTCCGCGACCACTGTGGTGGCTCCGGTGTCGAGGTTCGTCTGCTTCAGCGAACTCCCTGCAAAGAACGACACGACTCGCTGGCCGGTGACCCACGTCGGGGAGGACGCCGATTCGGTGCCCGCCAGCGGCGTCGCCCGGTCGCTGGCGAGGGGCCGACGCCAGAGCCGCGACACGCCGTCAACGGTGGCGACAAACACCACTTCGTCGTTTGCCGGGGAGACCGCCGCATCGAGCAGCTGGTCGGCCGCGCCGAGGACCGCGCCGTCTGGCGGCGCCAGCACCAGTCGAATGGCTGACGGAGTTGGAGGCAGCGGTCGGCGTAGCTCGACGACGAGCCGCCAGGAGACCAGCGCCGCCAGGGCGGCGCACGAGATCGCCGCGGTCTTCCAGTTCAGACGTCTTGACGGCCCTTGACCTTCGCCCATGAATCAGGCCTCTCTCCGTCAAGACGTCCTGCCCGCACGGAGTGCGGGCCAGAGATACTGGTTTTAGCGAGGCGGAGCCTCGCTAAAACTTGCGGCTCCAGTTGGACGGCCAGCGCTCGACCACCACCTTCTTCTCCGTGAAGAAGTCGATGGCGTCGTGGCCCTGCGCGTGGAGATCGCCGAAGAAGCTTTCCTTCCAGCCCGAGAACGGGAAGTAGGCCATGGGTGCGGCCACGCCGACGTTGATGCCGACGTTGCCGACGCGCGCCTCGTACCGGAACTGTCGTGCCGCCGCGCCGCTGGACGTGAACAGACACGCCATGTTGCCGAACGCCGCCTTGTTCACGATCTCGATCGCCTGCTCGACCGTGTTCACGTGCATCACGCTCAGCACGGGCCCGAACACTTCGGTGCCCGCGAGCTCGCTGGCTGGGTCCACGTCCGTCAGGATGGTCGGCTTCAGGAAATACCCCTCGTCGTAGCCCGATACACGAGCACCGCGGCCATCCACGAGCGGCTTGGCCCCGGCCTTGATGCTGGACTCGATGATCCCCTCGATGCGCGTCTTGCTTTGCGCCGAGATCACGGGGCCCATCTCCGTGCCCTCGCCAGCCCCGTAGCCGATGCGGCGCGACGCCGCGGCGTCGCCGATGAGCGGCGTGAACGCCTTGCCGGCTTCGTCCACCGTGATGACCACCGACGAGGCCAGGCACCGCTGGCCCGCGCAGCCGAAGGAGGAGTCGGCCACGATGCGCGTGGTCATCGCCATGTCGGCGTCGGGCAGCACGACGATGGGGTTCTTGGCCCCGCCCTGCGCCTGCGCGCGCTTGCCGTTGGCCGACGCGCGGCTGTAGACGTACTTGGCGACGGGCGTGGAGCCGACAAACGAGATCGCGCGCACGTCGGGGTGGTCGAGCAGGGCATCCACGGCGCCCTTGCCGCCGTGGACCAGGCTCACGACGCCGGGCGGGAAGCCAGCCGCCTCGACGAGCTGCATGATGCGGCTCATCGTCATCGGCGTCCGCTCGGACGGTTTGAGGATGATGGAGTTGCCGCACGCGACCGCGTAGGGCAGGAACCAGAGCGGGATCATCGCCGGGAAGTTGAACGGCGTGATGGCGGCCACCACGCCCACCGGCTGGCGGATCATCATCTCGTCGATGCCCGACGCGATGTCCTCGAGGTTGTGGCCCAGCATGAGCGAGGGGATGCCTGTGGCCACCTCGATATTTTCCAGCCCGCGCTGCAGCTCGCCTTCGGACTCGGCCAAGGTCTTGCCGCATTCCTCGGTGATGACGCGCGCCACGTCCGACCAGTTCGCCTCGAGCAGCGCCTTCAGCTTGAAGAGGGGCTGGATGCGGTTGCCGGGAGGAGTACGGCGCCACGTCTTGTAGGCCGCGCTCGCCGCGTCGACCGCCTTGGCCACCGTGGCGGCATCCGACAGCGGCACCTTGGCGATGGTGGCTCCAGTGGCAGGGTTGAGGATCGGGGCGAATTCGGACACGGCCGCTCGTTCCCAGTGTCCGCCTACGAAGTTCAAGAGTGTTCCTTGTTCGATCATCGAAGAAGTCTCCGGTCTCCGGTCGCCAGTCTACGGGCTCAAGTCGTCAGTCTTCGGTCTCCGGTCTCCAGTGCAACAAGCTAGCTCGGACTACTGGAGACTGGCGACTGGCGACTGAAATTACGGCATGACTATCGCCCGGCCCACGATCTCGCCACGCGCCAGCGCCTGGTAGGCTTCGTCCGCGTCCGCCAGCGCGAAGCGCCGCGTGACCATCGATTCCGGCTTGAACACTCCGGACGCCGCCAGGCGGATGATCTCGGGCATGTCGGTGCGCGTGCGCGCGCCGAACGAGCCGGTGATGCGAATGCCGCGCCGCACCAGGTGGGTGATGCCGATGGGCGCCGCGGTCTTGCCGGCGGCGATGCCCACGCCCACCATGCGGCCGCCGTCCTTCACGCTCTCGAAGGCCTGGACGAACGTTTCGGCGCGCCCCAGCGCTTCGAACGCCACGTCGACTCCCGCGCCCCCGGTCAACGCCTTGACGGCCGGCGCGGGGTCCTCCCGGCTGGAGTTGATGACGTCGGTGGCGCCAAACCCGCGCGCGGCGTCCAGCTTGTCGTCGCGTACGTCTATTGCGATGATCTGCGACGCGCCGAAGGCCTTGGCCACCTGGATGATCGACAGGCCCACGCCGCCGGCCGCCACCACCGCCACGCGCTCGCCGCCACGCAGGTCTGCGGCGTGCCGCACCGCGCCGTAGGCCGTGAAGATGCCGCACCCGAGCACCGCGGATTCCGCGAAGGGCAGGGTGTCCGGCAGGGCGAACACGTCGGTGGCGGGCACCACTGAGTACTCAGCAAGGCCGGCCATCGAGTACATCGCGATCGGCGAGCCGTCCTGTCGGCGCAGCCGCGTGGTGCCGTCGAACAGCATGCCCTTCAGGCGGTTCAAGCCGAAGAAGTTGGCGCACAGGTCGTCGCGGCCCGTGCCGCACGCCGGGCAGAAACCGCACGGCATCACGAATGCGCACACGACGCGCGAGCCGACGGCGGGGCCCGTGACGCCGGGGCCCAGCGCCGCGACGGTGCCGGTTATCTCGTGGCCCATCACGGCCGGCGTGGGGAAGGCCACTTCGGCCTTCATGACGTGCAGGTCCGTGTGACACACCCCACAGGCGTGGACCTTCACCAGGATCTCGTTGGCACGGGGCTCGGGCACCGGCAACTGCTCGATGGTGAGTCCTCCGGGCGCGGCGTTCAACACGGCGGCCATCATGGTTTGCATAAGTTCCTGACTATACCGTCGACCTCGGATTCAGCATGGCGGTCTCCGATCGCCCCAATGTGTTCAGCGTGAGCTGCCACATCATCCTCAAAACGCTCGGATGCGGAGGATGCGCTCCATTACTCCTGCTCGCTCCGTGCTCGGTCGGCAAAGCTCCGCTACGCCTCGATCGTGACGCGAGTCCACGCGCTGCAACACCCCTGATTCTAGTGCGCTCAGTGGCTGACGCCGGCGAGCCGGTCAGCGCGAGGCGCTCGGGTCGACCCCGGCGGGCGCCACGTTCGGCCCGTTGACGGTTCGGTGCGAGAGAAACTGCCACTGTCCGTTGCGCTTGGCATACACCCGCATGAACCAAATCGAGTTCAGCCGGCCGGGGGCGCTGTTGTTGCGGTTCCTCGGCATGAAGAGACTGACGTAGCGCCCGTAGGTGATGACTACGTCGCCATGTATCTCGGTCTTGACGGCGTCGAGATCGTGGATCAGGTACTCTTTTTCCGCCACCCGCTTCACGAACGCGGCCTTGTCGTCGGTCGCCAGAGCCCTACCGCCCGTCGTCCAGCCGTCCCCGTGCACGAAGCTGAAATCGGCGGGGATCGCCTTGTCGATGAACGCCACGTCGCCGCGGACAACCGCGTCCTCGATCTGCCGCTCGAACTCCAGGACTTGGGCGGCGGGGTCGGCCGATCCGTTCGAGGTCGCGCCGGGAACGGCGGTGCCGGCCGGGGCCTGGGCCGGTTCCGCAGCCAGCCCGGTCAGCGTCCAGGCGAAGACGATCATGATCGACGAGAACCACTGAGCTGGGCCGCGGTGTGTACCGTGCATCGAAATCCCCCCCCTTGCAGTAAAGTCTCGGCGCCTTGTTGCGCGTCGTTACTTGACGATGCTGACGGCCGAGTACGTGCCGTTCTGCAGCATGTCGATGTTGTGGGCCTTCACGATCAGCCGTGCTTCGGGGTCACGTTCCTGGCTGATCACCACTTCGCGGAACTCCGGGTCGCTCTGCGCCGCTTTCAACCGTTTGTCCCGTTCTTCGCGTGACGGGTAAGCACGCATGTAGATGAAGGTGTCGGCCGCGTCGATGTTCAGCTCGGGCGCCGACTGCTGGGGGATCCAGTAACCGACGTTGGTGATACCGTGCCTGGCATAAATGGCCGATGTGCGGCTGGCGAAGCGCGCCGCAAGTGCGTCCCGCTTACCGGGAAGCGTCTTGTAGATACGCAGTTCATAGAAACCGGGGACGATCTGTTGCTGCGCGTATCCCCAGCCGACGCCGACGACTCCAAAGGCGATCCCGAGAAACGCGATGGCCTTCCATTTGGACATATACGCTCCTTAAATTCTAAAGAAGTCATATTATATGTGATTTTGTGGCACTTAATTGACACAAGCATTCACAGCGTGAGATATTTCCATCTCTTTAATAACCATGACGAACAGGCTGATTGCTCATTGATCTCCCCTGGTTCGTCACGTGCGGCTCGGACGCGCCCGGCCGCGAGGGGTAGCGCTGGAGGAGGATTCCGATGTCGATGCGGTTCGCTTTCGCAATCGTCCCGTTTCTGGCGGCGGTCATGTCCGCACAGTCACCTGGGCTGGGGACGCCGGCTTCCGGGAGGGCAGCCGCGGCACCGGCTTCGGCGGACGAGGTTGAGGTGCTGAAGCTCGATCAGAAGATTGCCGACGCGGTGGTGCGAGGCGAGACGGCGTTCGTGGATAGCGTGCTGGCCCCCGATTTCAGCATGGTCCACGGCGACCAGTGGACTGTGGGTGGAAAGCCCCTGCTCGTCGACGACAAGCAGAGCTTCCTGCGGCGGGTGACCAATAAATCCTATCGGGTCATCGATTTCGACTCGGTAAAGGCCGAGATGCACGGTGACGTCGCCATCACTTACGGGCGCTACGTGGCGACCAACAGCACTGTCCGCAATCCCGCGCAAGCTTGGTTCTCCGTGTGGTACGAACGTGTGTTCGCGAAGCGGGATGGCCGCTGGGTGTATCTGTCGCACCGCACGGTGCACGGGCCGACCTATGGGCCGGACCGCCAGTCGGTGAGCGACAAGTAGGACAAGTAACAGAGGTCCCGATGGCCTTCTCCCTGGATCGGTACACACACACGTCATCGCTCGGCACGTGGCTGCTAGCGTGGCTCGTCGTTGGAGCGCCCGTCGTGTTCGCGCAGTCGACGCCGCCGACCTCGGCCGTCCGCTCGAGCGGGGCGCCGGCTGCTTCAGCGGCCGATCGGGACGCCGCGGAAGCAGTGCTGGAACTGGAACGAGCGATCGGCCGGGCCATCGTCGCCGGAGACGTGGCGTTCTTCAACAGTGTCACAGCCGCCGATTTCGTGATGACGCACGGAGAGGCCTGGACACGCGGCGGCAGGCCGGCGCTCGTTGACGACAGGGCTAGCTTCGCCAAGCGAATCGTCGGCCGGTCGTATGCCGTCCACGACTACGATCCCGATACGGTCAGGGTGGAGATGCACGGCGACGTGGCGATCACCTACGGCCGCTACGTCGGCCACATTCCGGGCTCGGGACCTGGACGAGCGTGGTTCTCGGTCTGGTATCTGAAGGCGTACGCGAAGCGCGACGGCCGCTGGACCTATTTGTCGCATCGCACAGTGCGGGGCGCCCACTATGGCCTGGACCGAGAGTCGGTTGCCAGCAAGTAAGGTAAGAGAGGCCACCGAGGTGACGCATGGCGGGCGCTGACGGCAGACAGGGGACGGCCTTCTACGGCTACACCGTCGTCGCCGCGGCCTTCGTGGTCATGGTGCTCATCTTCTCGGTGCACTACTCGTTCGGGGTCTTTTTCCTGCCGCTCCTCAACGAGTTTGGCTGGACGAGGGCGATGACGGCAGGGGCGTTCTCGCTGGTGTGGATCGCGCAAGGGCTGCTGGCCGTCGTCATGGGAGGTCTGAACGACCGGTTTGGCCCGAGGTTGGTGCTCACCGTGTGCGGCGCGCTCATCGGCGCCGGCTATCTGCTGATGTCGCAGGTGTCCGCCGTCTGGCATCTCTATCTCTTCTACGGCGTGGTGGTCGGCGCAGGCCTGGGCGGAACGTTCGTGCCGTTGACCTCCACTACCGCGAGGTGGTTCGTGGCCCGCCGCGGCGTCATGACCGGTATCGTGACGGCGGGTGTAGGAGTCGGCGCGTTGATCGGTCCGCCGATCGCCAGCTCCCTGATCAGCGGGTACGACTGGCGCGTCTCCTACCTCATGATGGGCAGCGTCGTGCTCATCGGCGTGACCGTCGCCGCACAGTTTCTCCGCCGCGACCCCGCGCAGATGGGCACCACGCCGTACGGCGCGGAGTCGATCCGGTCCGCCTCCGCGTCTCCCGCCGACGGGCTCGTGCTCAGGGAGGCCCTTCACACCCGGCAATTCTGGATCGTGTCGGCGGCGTTCCTGTGCTACGGGTTTGGCCTCTCCGCGATCCTGCTGCATTTGGCGCCGCACGCGGTTGGCCTTGGCATCTCGGCCGCCAGCGGCGCGAATCTCATTGCGACCATCGGGGGCGCCAGCGTCGTCGGCAAGGTGTGGCTGGGCAGCCTCGCTGATCGGATCGGCAACAAGAACGTCTACCTGATCGGCTTCGTGCTGCTTGTGGTGTCGCTCTTCGGTCTGACGCCGCTGACAGCTCTGTGGACGCTCTATCTCTTCGCGATCGTTTTCGGCTTCGCCTACGGCGGGCTGGCCGCGGCGCATTCGCCGCTCGTCGCCTGGCTGTTCGGCATGAGACAGCACGGGCTGATCTTCGGCGTGACGTTCAACGGGTGGACGATTGGCTGCGCGTTGGGGCCGATCTTCGCCGGGTACGTCTTCGATTCGACCGGCAGCTATCAGACGGCGTTTCTCGGCTGCGCGGCAGTGGCCCTGGTGGGTTTCATGCTCACCGCGATGCTGGCGCCCATCGCTCTCGAGGCACACGCCGCGCCGCCGGCGCCGCTGGACTCGGTGCCGGCATGAGGAACGCGGGCTGATGGCGTCGTCGAGCGCGGTGCGCATCCACCGGAACGGTGGCCCGGAGGAACTTCGTTTCGAAACGATCGAGGTGGACGGCCCCGGTCCGGAAGAAGCGCTGATCCGCCATACCGCCATCGGCTTGAACTTCACGGACATCCACCATCGCACCGGCCGATACCCTGGACCGGGCATGCCGCTCGTCCTCGGGATGGAGGGCGTCGGCGTCGTGGAGCAGGTCGGCTCGCGCGTCGAGGGCCTCGATGCTGGCACGCGTGTCGCCTATGCCGGCGCCTCTCCCAGCCTGCAGCCGGGCGCGTACTGCCAGCTGCGGCTCATGAATCCTTCCAGGCTCGTGCCCGTTCCCGACTGGATCGACGACGTCACGGCGGCCGCGGTGATCCTCAAGGGGCTGACCGCGCACTATCTGCTGTTCGGCGCCTACGCCGTTCGTCAAGGCGAGCATGTGCTTGTCCACGCCGCGGCGGGTGGCGTCGGCCTGCTGATGTGTCAATGGGCCCGCCATCTCGGCGCGACCGTGATCGGAGTGGTCAGCTCCGACGAGAAGGCTGCGCTGGCACGCGAGCACGGCTGTCAACACCCGATCGTGTCCACCCGCGAAGATGTGACGGCGCGCGTGCGCGAGATCACCGCCGGGCGCGGCGTGGACGTGGTGTACGACTCGGTCGGCGCAAGTACATTTGAGTCCTCGCTCTCGAGCGTCAGGCGCCGCGGTACGGTCGTGTCCTTCGGCTCTTCGTCGGGCCCCGTCCCGCCGCTCGATCTCTTTCGCCTCAACCGGCTCGGCTCGCTGCACGTGACGAGCGCCGGCCTCGCGGACTACATCGCCGAGCGCGATGAACTCCTGCAGCGGGCGGCGGCCGTCTTCGAGGCGGTCGGCCGGGGCGTTCTGACAGTTCGGATCAACCAGCGATATCCCCTGGCCGAGGCGGCTCGCGCGCATCGCGACCTGGAATCCCGCCGCACCGCCGGCAGTTCGGTCCTCCTACCGTGATTGGCGTCTCCGGCAACCCTGTCGCCGGCGTGTCTCGGCGTCCCCGTCTCCACCACCGCGTGGACGGTGACGGGCCGCGCGTCCTGCTTCTGCATCCGGTGGGGCTCGACATGCGGTGCTTCGACCCGTTGGCGGCCGAGTTGGCGCGTGAGTTCACCGTCCTCCGCGTGGACTTGCGTGGACACGGCAGGTCCCCCGCGGGCTCTCCGGCGCCCGCTCTGGAAGACTACGCCGAGGACGTCCACGCGCTCCTGGAGGAGATCGGCTTTCTGCCCACCGCCGTCGTGGGCTTCTCTTTCGGCGGAATGATTGGCCAGCTCCTCGCGCTCGATCATCCCGAGGACGTGTCGGCGCTCGCCATCTGCGCCTGCGCGAGCACCCTGGATCCCGAGGGCCGCCGGACGCTGGCGGAGCGCGGCACTGTCGCGGAGCGGAGCGGCATGGACGCGGTGCTGGACGTGACGATGGCGCGATGGTTTTCGCCGGGTTTCCTCCAGCAGGGGCACGACCGTGACGTGCGCGGACAGCTTCAGGCCTTGGATGTCCGGAGCTGGGCCGAGGCGTGGCGGGCGATATCGGCGCTCGACGCCGCAGCCCGTTTGCAGGAGATCGACGTGCCTACTTTGTGCCTGGCTGGCGGGGCCGACCTGTCCGTGCCTCCGGACACGATGCGAGAAGCGTCGAGAAGGATCAGAGGCTCGAGGTTCGAGGTGGTTGCGGGCGCTTCGCACATGCTGTTCATCGAGCGACATCAGGAAGTAGCGGCAATTCTCGGTGATTTCCTGCGCGCGGCGCGGGCGCCGAGGCGGACTCGAGTCTACGTTCGATCGGCGAGGTGTCGATGACAACTGCGGGAATGCTCGTCACGGGCAACATGTTCCATCTCCGGCGGCCCTTCGTGCGCAACGTGAAGGCCGGAAACCGCGTGCTTGTCATCAGCGACACGGCGCACGACCCGCGGGTCTGGCAAGTCGTGCAGAGCGTTCTCTGCGAGCTGGGCGCCGACGTGACGGTCGCGCTCTGCGAGCGCCGTCCGGCCGACTACTACGATCCACCCGCCGCGGTCTGCGAGAGCATGATGAAGTCGGACATCAACGTGCTCGTGGCCTCCACGGGTATGCTGCATTGCCCCGCCAATTTCCGCGCGATGGAGGCGGGGATCCCCGCGATCTGCCTGGACGGCGGCATGACACTCGAGATGTTCCAGTCGGGCGCCGTCACCGACGACATGAAGCAGATCGCCGTGCGCAAGCACTACGTGGCCCGCGACGTGTTCGGCGTCGGCGCCAAAGAATGTCGCGTGACCTCCCGCTACGGGACCGACCTGACGTATCGCGTCGACGGACGGATCTTCGTGCCGCCACTCCCGAACGACGATTTCGACGGCTATAAGATCGTGAACTTCGACAAGGACGAGAATCGCAAGGGCGGGAACCTCTACTACTACCTGTTCCCGACGGGCGAATTCAACGTGGCGCCCATCGAAGGCAGCGCGAACGGCAAGCTCGTGATCGACCTGACGATGCACCATCTCGGGCGACTGTCTTCGCCCATCGAGCTGTTCGTCGAGCGCGGCCGGGTCGTCAAGATCGATGGCGGTGCCGACGCCCGCATCCTGCGCGACTACCTGAGGGTATACGGCGACGACAACGCCTACATGTGCCCCGCCGAGGCGTCAGTGGGCGTCAACGCCAAGGCCGTCGTCCGCGGCATTCAGCGCGAGGACAAGAACATCATGGGGACGATGCACTTCGGCCTGGGTACCAACATCGACGTCGGCGGTTCGGTGCGGTCGAAGATCCACATGGACGGCGTCATTCTGGAGCCGACGCTGTACGTCGACGGCGTCCAGAGGATCCACGACGGCAGCATCGCCGTGCCTATCGAGGGCGAGCACGAGGCGGTCGCCCTACGGGCCTGAGCGGGGGAGTCGGAACCGCCGTGGGCCACGCGACTGCCGAGACGCTGCAGGCGGGACTTGCCGCCATCCGACAGTCCCCGCGCGAGGAAGGCGTCCTTCAGCTCATCGTCCGGCGCCAAGGCAGCGGCCAGCGGGAGATCCTGGGCTCCGGGCGATTGGACGTGACCGAAGGACTGGTCGGCGACAGCTGGCTGACGCGCGGAAGCTCCCGAACGCCGGATGGTCTGGCCCATCCGGACATGCAGCTCAACGTCATGAACTCCCGCGTAGCGGCGTTGCTGGCGCGGGACCTCGAGGGGTGGGCGCTGTCTGGCGACCAGCTGTACATGGATCTCGACCTCAGCGTAGCCAACCTGGCCCCTGGAATCCTGCTCGAGATCGGTGGAGCGATCATCGCCGTCACCGACCAGCAGCACGCCAGCTGCAAGGCGTTCGTAGCGCGCTACGGCGTCGCCGCAGCGACCTTCGTCCACTCGCCCACGGGGCGCGAGATGCGGCTTCGCGGAATCAACGCCCGCGTCGTCCAATCCGGTGGCATCAAGATCGGCGACACGGTTAGGAAACTATGTCGCGTATAAGCACAGTCGGTGATTTACCTGATAAAACAGACGGAGATTCATTTCCGCAGTTGTAGATCTGAACCATTCTTATATTTATGTCCATATTTAATGTTGACTAAGAATTTGTGATTCGGGTAGGATCGCGATCAATTTGGCGGCCGCGATGCCGGGTCCCTCGCCGGGTGAAATCGGCGCCGGCCCATCGGCTGCCGCATCGGGGGTCAATCGGAGGAAGCCATGAAAACGAAGGTAACGGACCGGAGACGTTTTCTGCAGCGGAGCGCGGCGATAGCGGGCGGGCTCGCGGTCGTACCGGCGGCCGGGACGATCCCGGCCGACGACGCAACGTTGCTCGCGCAGACGGGCGGCAGTCCGAGCACCGACGACATGAACTCGATGGACGCGGTCCTCTATGGACGCCGTTCCCGTTTCGCCAACGTCGTGCGGCGCATCGAAGGGTCGAGTAGTCCCGACGGCTCACCGCCGCGGCCTAGCCCGTATCGGCCTTCCGCGAGAACCCCGGTCGGCGACCTGACGGGCATCATCACGCCGTCCTCCCTGCACTTCACGACCCAACATCTCTACGGCATCCCCGATATCGACCCGGCGTCGCATCGCTTGATGATCCACGGCATGGTCGATCGGCCCCTCGTTTTCACGATGGACGAGCTCAAGCGGCTGCCGTTCGTGTCGCGTGTCTATTTCATCGAGTGCATCGGCAACCGTCCGAATCCGCAGGGGCGGAGCGCGTCCGACACCCACGGCCGCATGGGTTGCAGCGAGTGGACCGGCGTTCCGCTGTCGGTACTCCTCAACGAGGTGGGTGTCAAGAACGGCGCGAAGTGGATCGTCGGCGAAGGCGCCGACGGCGGCCGGCACGGCAAGAGCGTCCCGCTGCCCAAGGCCATGGACGACGTCCTGGTGGCGTACGCCCAGAACGGAGAGGCGACGAGGCCCGATCATGGGTTCCCGCTGCGGCTGGTCGTGCCGGGCATGGAGGGCATCTACCAGGTCAAATGGCTGCGCCGGATCAAGGTCGTGGACCAGCCGTACCTGACGTATCAGGAGTCGTCGCGCTTCCTGCACGACGACGCGCGCACCCAGCCAAACAGCTATGAATTCGGGCCGAAGTCGGTGATCACCTACCCCTCGGGCACGCAACGCCTGGGCGGCCGGGGTTCGTACGTCATCAGCGGGCTCGCCTGGTCGGGCGGCGGCGCGATTCGCAAGGTCGAGGTCTCCACCGACGGCGGAAAGACCTACCAGGCCGCCGACATTTCGGGCCCGGCCATGCCGAGAGCGTTCACTCGCTTCCATCTACCCTGGCGGTGGGACGGCAGCGAAACCATCATCCAGTCCCGCGCCATCGACGAGAAGGACTCGCGGCAGCCCTCCGAGGAAGAGTTCATGAAGTACTGGGGGATGACGCGCCAGCAGCTCTACCGCGCGTCGAACACCAGGCTCGGCCACTGCAACTGGATCCAGGCCTGGAAGGTGAACACGAACGGTGACGTCACCAACGGCCTGCCACCCATCAACGTCGTCGTGACGGACGTGCACGAACATGCGTAGGCGATGGTCGGTTCTGGCGGCGCTTGCCGCCGCGCTCTGGCTGGGTGCGCTGGCTGACGCGCAGCGAGCGGGGACGCCCGATCGCACGGCGCCGGTTCTGCGCGATCCCGAACCTGCCGCCGGCACGGGCCGGGGGCCGAACGGCATCGGCCGGCCGCCAACCGCGCGCGAAGTGGCACAGATGGACATCTCCATCGGTCCCGACGGTGCCGAGCTGCCTCCGGGCAGCGGCACCGCGACCCAGGGCGCGCTGGTCTTCACCCAGCGGGCGTGCTCGACCTGCCACGGCCCGACCGCGAAGGAGGGGCCTGCCAACGAGCTGATCGGAGGCGCACCGTCCCCGTCTTCGAGCTACTTCCCGATCGTCTATTGGCCCTACGCCACGATGATCTGGGACTTCATCCATCGCGCCATGCCCTACGACCGCCCTGGGCGGCTGACCGCGGACGAGGCCTACGCGCTGACGGCGTTCCTGCTCTTCCGTAACGGCGTCATCCAGGAAGACGACGTGATGGACGCCAAGAGTCTGCCGAAGGTCCAGATGCCTCACCGGGACAAGTACAAGCCGCCCGTCGAGCCGTGGAAGCCCGGCACGGCCAAGGGGCTGTTCATCAAGGCGACTCCGTAAGCGGGCCGGCAGAACGCTTCAGCCGATCGCTCGAAACGTCACGACCGTGAACCAGGACCGCGCGGGCTGCTGGCCGCGCGGTCGATTGACCCGGAATGGCTTCGTGTCCGGCCGCGCCTCCGTCGCCGGCTGGCGGCCCGCCGGGGCCCTGCACCCGGTATCGAGTATGTCCATGTCGTCCTCACACAAGGCCCTTTTCGCGCTGCTCGCGCTTCTGGCGAGCGGATGGATTGCACCGGCAGCGGCCCAAGACGCCCATGCCCATACGCCTGGCGTCAGCGGCCTGCCCCAGGGGGTTCCGCTCTTCTGCGCCAGCCCCACGGTTTCCAGTGTGAGGAGCGGGGCGTGGTCGGATTCGGCCACCTGGTCCACGCGCCGCGTGCCGGCGGCAGACGACAAGGTCATGATCGCCAGCGGCCACGCCGTCCTCTATGACGCCGTGTCGGACGCTCTCCTTGGATGCGTCGAAATCGCTGGAACTTTGACCTTCAAGCGCGACGCGAGCACGCGGATGCGTGTGGTCACGCTGACGGTGCTCGAGGGTGGTGCTCTCGAATTGGGCAGTCCGGCGGCTCCGCTATTGCCTGCCGCGACGGCTGAGATCGTGATCGCCGATCGCCCGTTCGATCCCGCCATCGACCCGAGCCAGGCCGGGCATGGGCTCATCTCGTTCGGGAGGGTCACGTTCCACGGCGCGGTGAAGTCGCCAACGTTCGCGCGAGTGGTACGCGAGCCGCTTGCTGGCGCCTCGACGCTCGTGTTCGACCAGCCGGTCACCGGATGGAAGGCTGGCGACACCATCGTCCTTCCGGACACTCGCCAGCTGCGGGCCAGCGAGAGCGGCCGCGGCTACCAGCCGCAGACCGAGAAGGTTCAGATCGCGAGTGTGTCGGGCTCCAGCGTCGTCCTGACCGCGCCGCTCGCCTACGACCACAAGGGTGCTCGCGACGCGTCGGGCACGGTCGTGTTCCTGCCGCACGCGGGCAACCTCAGCAGAAACGTCGTCGTACGTTCCGAGAATCCTGAGGGAACGCGAGGGCACGTCCTGTTCTCGTCGAGGGCCGACGTCGACATACGCTACGCGGAGTTCCGCGAGCTCGGACGCACGAAGATCGGCATCCTGAACAACACCGAGACCGACAGTGAGGGACGTGTCCGGAGGATCGGGACCAACCAGATCGGTCGCTACGCCATCCACTTCCACCATACGTTCGGCCCCGTGGAGACGCCCGCCAACGGACACCAGTTCACGGTGATCGGCAACGCCGTGGACGGGTCCCCGAAATGGGGGTTGGTGGTCCATCGCAGCCATTACGGGCTCATTCGCGAAAACGTCGTCTACAACACGCGCGGCGCGGGCATCGTGACGGAGGACGGCACCGAGAGCTTCAACGTCTTCGAGGGCAACTTCTCGCTGAGGACCAGCGGCTCACGCGACGCCGCGCCGGGTAACGGCTACAGCAGCGTGCTCCCCAATCCCGGAGGCGACGGATCGGCGTTCTGGTTCCGTGGGCCCAACAACTACATTCGGAAGAATGTCGCGGCTAGCGCCGCGGAGTCGGGCTTCGGGCTGCCCGCCAGACTGTTGGGCACCATTCGGGTCCCGAAGTACAAGGGCGCCGAGTCGAGCCGTTCCAGTGAGTCCCTTGCGCTCGACAGCGAACAGGCCTCCGTGCTCGAGTTCTCCGACAACGAGGCGTACGGAGCGATTCAGAGCGGGGTGGGCTGGGCGTGGGGCGGCACCATCGCCAATCTCAAGGTGTGGCATGCGTCCAAGAACGGCGTGACGGCGTCGCCCACCGAGAAGTTCGCGATCGACAGACTGATTGTTCGAGGGGATCCAGGGCTGCTCGACAAGCCCGAGGAGGCGCCCGCCGGAGTGTGGGTGGCCAACTATGCCGCCCTGAGCGTGACCATCAAGAACGCCGACGTGGAAGGGACGCGTGTGGGCGTCGTCAGCCCCTTCTTCTACGGACAGAGCGCCGAAGCGAACCGGCCCGGCGTGCTGGCTGTCGAGCACAGCGTGTTCCGCACGCAGGTGGGGATCGCCGTCGCGACCGGGTACAGGGACGACGCCGTGAATGGCGTGCCCATGAAACGGGCGATCGTCCGCGGCGTGAAGTTTTCGCCGCTCGCCGTACCCACGCCGGGGGGCACCGCGCCAGAGGCCATCTCGATGAACTATGGCATGCGGGCCAGCGACGCGCGTCCGCGGCAGCCGCTCGACGTCTACGACTTTGGCCAGCAGGCGGGCAGGGACTTCCAGGTCTATTACTCGCTCGATGCGTCTGCCGAGGCGGCGCCCTGCCGCGACACGATGCCCGGCATCGGCGGGTGGGTCTGCCGGACCAAGTGAACGCTCCGCTTCCGAAGCCACGCCCCGTTGGTTTCGGTTCGCGGAGCTGCCAAGGAGACACGCTGATGGAGGAGATGAACATGCCGAGCCGTCCCAATACGCCGCACGGCGAGGGCGACCGCGCAGGTGTGACGCGCCGCGGCTTCTTCGAGCGAGCAGGCGGCCTCGCGCTGGGCGGTCTCGCTGCCGCCGCGACGGCCACCGCGTCGCCCACGGGCACGCCGTCCGCGTCTCTCGCGCAGTCGCCTGCCGGCCGTCGCCCTCAGCGCGTCGCCGTGATGGGCGTGGACCACTACCACGCCACGTCGACGCCCAACTACCTTCGCATCCTCCAGACACTCGGGATCGAGATCGTCGGGGTCCACGCGCCGGAGATGGCATTGGCCGAGAAGTGGGCGGGCCAGTATGCCAGCGTCCCTTATAGCGACTATCGGGCCATGATCGACCGCACGAAGCCCGAGTTCGTGGTGGCGCTCGGCCGCCACGCCGCGATGCCCGCCGAGTTCCGTTATCTCGTGCAGACGGGCATACCGTTCCTCATGGAGAAGCCATGGGGAATCGACGACAAGACCGTGAACGATTTGGCCGACCTGGCCGAATCGAAGAAGGCGTGGGCCGCCGTGCCGATGCCGTTCCGCTACAGCATGTTCGCGGAGACAGCAGTGGCCATGCGGCAGCGAGGTGAACTTGGACCGATCTCGCACGGCCTCTTGCGCTTCAATCAGCCGGGCGTGCAGCGCTACATCGACCTTGGCAGCTCGTGGATGCTGTCGAAAGCCGACGCCGGCGGCGGCGCGCTGCTCAATCTGGGGATCCACGGCATCGACGTCTGCCGCTACATTACGGGAGAAGAGCCGAAGGTCGTCTCCGCCGTGACCAGCCACGCCATTCACAACCGCGAGGTCGAAGACTACGCGCACGTGACGCTGCGCACGCCGAGCGGCGTCATCTTCCACACCGAGGCGAGCTACACGTTCCCAGGGGCGGGAGGAGACCAGGAGCGGAAGATCTCGGCCGCCAAGGCGTTCCTCAGGGCGACGACGAGCGGTGGCGAGGGCGTCCAGATCATCGGCCCCGGCCGCAACGAGACGTTGAGGGCGCCCGAGGGGTACTCGAGTGGATGGCCCAGGGTGGTGGCCGAATGTCTCGACCGCGTGGGACGAGGGGCCCCGCCGCCGACCACGGCCCGCGATTGTGCCCGCGCGGTGTCGCTGATCTTCGACGCCTACCGGATGGCTGGGGAAAAGATCGTTCGGACGTGAGAGAACGCGTCCGCCAACGTGCGGTTGCCCGTCCTGGGCGGACGCTGTCAGGAGGTTCCATGCGTACACGGATTACCACGTCGTTTCTCGTGCTCGCCTTTGCTTCTTCGATGTCCGCGCAACAGGCGGCCGCGCCGTCGACCTGGCGTCCGCAGACCAAGCCCGCTCCGACGCTCGTGCCGCCCGGTGCCCCCGCGCCGAGCGCCGCCGAGACCGCGCGGATCAACGAGGTGCTCGCCGTCGAGAGAGAGATGGAGGCCGCCGTGGTGCGCGGCGATACGGCGTTCCTCGATCGTGTGCTGGCGCCCACGTTCCTCTTCACGCACGGAGACGGGTGGATTGACGGGGGGCAACCGCTGAAGGTGGACACCAAGGCCAGCTGGCTCGAGTACGTGAAGCGGCAGCCCGCGCCGTACGTCTATCGCGAACTGGATCACATGCAGGTGGAACTGCACGGCGACGTCGCGATCACGCTCGGCAGGTACTTCTACCTGCCGCGGTCCAACCGGCCCACGACGAGCCATCTGTACGTGTGGTTCGAGCGCGTCTACGTCAGGCAGAACGGACAATGGCTCCATCTCTCGCATCGGACGGTCAAGGGGCCGGTTCGCGAAGAAGACGGTCCGGCGCCAGCCACTAGCACGCGCTGAGCGCCAGCGGGGCCAGTCTCTTTGGAGACTCGCGACCCTCCATTTGCGATATTTATACATAATATTGATTCGTAGTTCGTCCTACTAAACGAACCAGATCCGTTAGCAGCTCCGTTTCGACGGGGCCAGTGCTTCAGCCACTGAGCCCCGATCGACGAGTACGTTCGAGGCTCAAAACACGCTTCGATTCACGAACAATTGGTGTTTTATTACAATAAATAGGCTGGTCGGCCTGCCGCTGTCAGCGTGCCGGCGTGAGCGAAAAGGCTGCGTGCGTTCGTGGAAACCGGGAAGTGGCGAGTCTCTTGACAGGCCCACGTGTTCGTGGAATAGTTTCGAAAAATTGATAGCCAATAAGCAATACAAATGGTCAGAAACCAGACGCGATGCTGGCCCAGTGGGGCCACTGCCGCGGCTCGAGACGCTTCAGCCAGGTGACAGAGGAGAACGCTGATGAAGTTCGTCAAGTCGACGTTGTGGAAAGGAACATTGCTGGTT
>Ga0307505_10000130_pt1 | contig 92869 bp, 60 predicted proteins | sample 23_S_MG_FD_202183 | JGI IMG/M metagenome (GOLD analysis project Ga0307505, IMG submission 202183) | Soil microbial communities from Populus trichocarpa stands in riparian zone in the Pacific Northwest, United States - 23_S | ecosystem: Environmental > Terrestrial > Soil > Riparian zone > Trees...
CGGGCAATAACTCGTCAGGCTCGGCGCCTGTGTCCTTTCCCGGTCGCACATTCTTTCTGTACAACAATGAAGTTGAGCTTGATCGCAGTGTGGCCACCGCCAGTTGCGCCTCGGGCACGACCTGGACTGGGACCAAGTGTCAGGCTCCGATGTCAGGGGTGCTGAACCCCTCCGCTCCCTCGTGCACCATTGGGGCGGGAGCCAGCACCTGCAATGTAACTCTGTCATGGACCACGACCAATCCGGTCGGCGTGTCGGCGGTGACGTCGAACACTCCCGGCGCGAACACAATTCTGTTCACGGGCAATAACTCGTCAGGCTCGGCGCCTGTGTCCTTTCCCGGTCGCACATTCTTTCTGTACAACAATGAAGTTGAGCTTGATCGCAGTGTGGCCACCGCCAGTTGCGCCTCGGGCACGACCTGGACCGGGAGCATGTGTCAGGCGTCATCTCCCATGAGTGGCACACTCACGCTCTCGGGATCTTCATGCATCATCCCTGTCGGCGCCAGCAGTTGTAATATCAGTCTGACATGGACCACAACTAATCCGGTCGGCGTGTCTGGGGTCAGGACAGATTACCCAACCCAGAACTTCCGGTTGGCCGATAACAATAGCGGTGGTCCGCTTACGGCTTCAGTTCATCACGGCGGTCAGACTTTTTATCTGTACAACAATGGCATTGAGCTTGCGAAACGTGCAGCTTTGGCCAAGTGCGCGTCGGGCACGACTTGGAACGGGAGCGTGTGCGGCTCGACACCGCCAACTCCGGCGGAGTGCATTGTGCAAGGCGTTCACCACTGGAGCCAGGGGACAAACCTAGCGAATGAGGGAGGAATCTGGGGAAGCAAGCCATATAACGGCTACCCCGATGTGCCAACCAGCCCCCGTTTCAGTTCTCTCGGCTGTAGTACAACCGCGCTGGCCATGGCACTAAAGAAGGCTGGCATTGAGAATATCCCTGAGACCAACGAGATACTTGACCCGGGCTCGCTAAACGCCTTTTTAGTAAGAGAAAAAGTTTACAACGAGAATCATGATCCAGATTGGGGGGGCACTGTGCGAAGTGTTTCGACCGATTTGAGTTGGATTCCTTTGAACACTGATGTGTTGAGCGAGCTTGACCCGATACTGTGTGCTGGATACCCAGTTATCGTAAGGGTCCAGCACTTGAATGACAACGGAATAATAGTGGGTCACACCGTTCTTGTGACAGGCAAACAGAACAATAGGTACAAGATTGAAGATCCGGGTTTCTCTTGTGCATATCTAGACGCCCCCTGCTTCACGAGCAGAGGAACTCCTTTTAACTATAACAACCAGTTTGAAGCGCGCGGATACATAATCCCAGCGAACGGCGCCCAATCTCAACTCAATTATGGCTTGCCGGACTCGGTGGAATCTAGCGTTGTCAATAAAGGTGCTTTGAGCCTCTCCGTCGGAGATAACGCAGACTTGTTGGTGACAGATGAAGCCGGGAGACGTACTGGCTTCGACGCGACAACAGGTACAGTGCTCCGAGAAATACCAAACTCATTTTATTACAGAGATTCAATAGGCGACGACGAAACTGACCTATCCCAAATTGGGGTCGATCATTCAGTCGAAATCTCGCAACCCCCTCAAGGTATGTATCTTGTGAGCATCATAGGTCAAAAACAAGGCACATATGCCATGTCTTTGCGTTCCTACTCGCAGGATGGAACGATACAGCGGAATATTTCGATAACGGGCAGCATAGATGTGGACGAGATCAAGTCGATTCAAGTCCCGTACATGCCGATTCCCGCGCCGACTCCGACGCCTTCCCCAACACCAACACCAAGTCCGACGGCTAGTCCGACACCAACAGCGACGCCGACACCAACGCCTTCCCCAACACCAACACCAAGTCCGACGGCTAGTCCGACACCAACAGCGACGCCGACACCAACGCCCCCGGTAGGTAACTACCCGAATGCGTCGATCGCGTTGAGCGGCAACACGACTGTCACGCACGATGGTCCACCGACGAACGCAAACTACGCGACGGCGACGACTACGGCGGATTTCAAAGGCCGATTGGAAGCAGATCCAATGACGGGCACGGTGCACGTGACCAACGCTCATCCCGCCGGAGCTTACATAGTCACCGTAACCTCGTATGACAGTTTGGGACTGACGGCAACGAAGACCTTCACGTTGACGGTATCAACGCCCGTCGCCTGCAATGCTTTCGGTCCGACGGCTTTCGTTGCGACAGCTAACTCAGGCGTTGGGACTGGTCTTTACTCGGTGGCGGTAGGCGATTTGAACGGGGATGGCAAACAAGATCTCGTCACCGCAAACCAGGGTGGGAACAGCGTTTCGGTGTTGCTTCGCAATGCTGCCAATACGGGCTTTGACCCAAAACTCGACTTTACGGTCGGAAGTGGTCCTGTCTCGGTAGCGGTAGGAGATTTCAACGGGGATGGCAAACAAGACATCGTAGCAACAAACGCCAATGTTAACAGCGTGTCGGTGTTGCTGCGCAATGGGGCAAACACGGGCTTTGACCCGAAGCTTGACTTCGCGGTCGGGAATAGCCCTGTTTCAGTGGCGGTCGGAGATTTCAACGGGGATGGTAAACAAGACATGGTCACTGCAAACGCTAATGGAAACAGCGTCTCGGTGTTACAGCGCAATATCGCCAATACGGGCTTTGATCCCAAGCTCGATTTCACGGTTGGAGGTTATCCTGACTCCGTAGCGGTCGGTGACTTCAACGGGGATGGCAAACAGGACATCGTCACCGCAAACTATACGACTAACTCCGTATCGGCTTTGTTGCGCAATGCTGCAAACACGGGTTTCGACTCCCAGAGTCAGTTTGCGGTTGGAACCAATCCTGCCTCTGTCGCGGTGGGCGATTTCAACGGTGACGGCAAACAAGACATCGTTGCCTCTAACAATAATAGCGCCAGTGTGTCCGTGTTGCTGCGCAATGCCGCAAACGGAGGATTTGAGCAGAAGGTTGACTTCGCGGTTGGAAATCTAGCCCAATCCGTAGCGGTGGGCGATTTCAACCGGGATGGCAAACAAGACATCGTCGCTGGAAACTTCGGTCCAAACACCGTGTCGGTGTTGTTACGGAATGCCGCAAACACAGCCTTTGACTCGATGGTTGACTTCGCAATTGGAGCTGAGGGAATTCTTTTTTCCGTAGCGGTGGGCGATTTCAACGATGATAATCGTCAAGATATCGTTGCGGCAATCAATGGCGCAAACACCGTGTCGGTGTTACAGGGAAATTGCAACGCTGCACCGACACCAAGCCCGACGCCAACGCCAACGCCAATCCCTTCACCAACGCCGACTCCGACGCCAACCTCGTCCCCACTTCAACTGCTCTTGGATCAATCTGGTCCCGCCGCAGATCAGGTCGCCGCGCTAGACTCGATACTATTTCATAGAGATCCCTTTCCGGTATTGAACGGGGCTGACTTGCTTAATCTGGGAGTAGATCGAAATACGAGAGTCATTGTTTTTGTAATGAATCTTCAGTTGGCGCAGGGCGACCCTTCATCGTCGGTGGTAGTAAATTTGACTGATAGTAACAACCAAAGTTACGACGTGGCCGCGGAAGACGTACGGCTTGTACCGAACCTCGGCTTTACCCAGGTGATCTTTAGGTTGCCGAATAATCTGTCCACCGGCATATGTACTCTCAAAATAAGATTACACGGCCAAGTCAGCAATTCCGGCACCATTAGAATAAGGATTTAGACCGATAATGTCAGAGGGTTCAGGAATTGGAGAGGAGAATGCTTATCAGAGCATTCCCAAGACTGTTGGAATGATCTCAAAGCGAATGACCCTAAATGAGGGGTGCCGAATAATGAGGTTGCTCTACTCCTCACTGCTCGTCTGCTGTTTCTGTCTCGCCGTCTATGGCCAGGGTCGATTTCATGGCGTTCTGCTCAGAGACGAAGACTCAGAGAAACGCGTGCCCGTCCCTCGGACGAAGGTAACCATCGCAGGCGTAGGGAGTACGTTCACGGCAGACGACGGCAAATTCACATTCATAATTCCAAGAGTATGGCCAGCGGGGAAGTTGATTCTGATCAGAGTCCAGAAGGTCGGCTACCTCATCAACGAACCCGCAGATGGAGAGTGGAATCTCCCGAGTCTGGAAGAACAGCGATTGCGGCGCTTGAAGGTGACTATCGTACCGAAAGGCTCACTAAAGCTGTGGTCGAATGTGAGGATCGAAAAAAGACTCAATAAGTTGGCGCAGGAGGTAACTGGTCTAAGGGCAGAGAGCCGCAAGCCGAGGCCCATTGATTTCAACACCTACTTTAATAAATGGTCGAAAGAAACTGGCGTCGCGCCGCAAGAGATTAAGGAATTGTTCGACGCCTGGAACAGGACACCCGGAGACCCGAATGACCCGAAAAAGCAAGCGTTGAAGGCGATCTATCAGGGGAATTACGCCGGGGCGGCTGAATATTTCGGTGAGGACGCTAATAGGCGCGTGAAAACTGCAAATCTCTATCAGCGTCTGCTCGACCGAGAGAATTTCGAGGCCGCCCGTAGTCTGGCGAGCGCTGGAGCAATGTGGCTGCGTGAAGATGAATTTGTGAAAGCGCTAGACAAATTCGAGGCAGCCAAAAAATTCCTCTCGCCCGAAACACACCCGCAGGAGTGGGGAACGATTTTACAGGGAATCGGCGTCGCCAAGAGGAGTATAGGCACTAGGATTGACGGCCGTGACAGCTTATTAGCCTTGCGCAAGGCGGTAGATTTCCACGAACAAGCGATCGAAGTCTTCCGGCGTGCGAGATTGGCAAAGCATTTGGCCTCCGCGGAGTCAGCCTTGGGCTCATCACTCTACGAACTGGCTCTTCGTGTCGGAGGAGACGAAGAAACGGGCTTGTTGGCTAAAGCGGTAGCTGCCTGTCGGCGTGCGCTGGTGATAAAAGAGGAAATTGCGGACGAGTTGGAGGAGGCGAGTACGCAAATCAATCTGGGCCTTACGCTGACCGCGCAAGCGGCACTGGCGGATCCCACAGTCAGTGCAGGTTTATTCAAGCAAGCGATGGATGCGTTCAACTTGGCTTCGGAGGCGTACGTCCGTGAAGGAGACAAGGAGGGTGTGGCTATAATTCAGATAAATATAGCTCAGCTGCTTGACCTGCGGGCAAACTTGGACCATGAGTCCCCACTGCATCTTCTGGATGAGGCCATCGCAGCTCGCCGGAAGGCGTTAAGGGTTTTTACGCAAAAGGATGCGCCTGAAGATTGGGCGCACATCCTTGTGGGCTTGGCGCGCGCGATGACGTTGCGAGGAAGTCTCACCAACGGGCAGAAGGGAGAGGAATTCCTGAACGAGTCGGAAGCCGTCTTACAGCAGGCCATAACCATCAACAAGAAAGAGCGGTTAGCGCAGCCTTGGGCTAGGACGCATATGGAATTGGCCCTGCTATATCGGGTGCGCGCTAGCCGACTCGATCCTTCCGCGAGCGAATCCGGCCAAGGCCTCGAGGTGGACATGCTCAAAAAGTCGGTTGCCGAATTCAGGCTGGCGTTAGAGGTCTTCACCCGCGAGAGCCTCCCTAAAGATTGGGCCCTGATCCAAGTCAACCTCGCACAGACGTTGAATGACTTAGGCGTCATCACCGAGGGCCAGTCAGGGGTGCAACTGCTAGCCGAAGCGGCGAAGGCGTCCCGGGGAGCTTTGGAGGTATACAGTCCAGCAGGCCAGCCGGGAATCTGGCTGATGGCGCAAAGTAACCTGGCTCATATTCTCTACCAGCAGGCGCTCCGCACGGACGGCGCTGAAGGCGAGCGCCTCACGCGCGAGGCAGTAGAAGCTAATAGACAAATGCTGAAGGTCGCGACACCTGAAAAGTTCTTGAAACACTGGACTCAGGCGCATAGCCAACTGGCACTCATATTCTATAAGACAATGGACGCAGCTAATGCTGTAGCGAGTTATGCGGCTCTTTTGAAGGTTTACCCCAGACACTACGACGCATTGCTGAATTCGAGTTACCTCCATCAGAATGTCCTGTTTGATTACGAGAAGGCATTCCAGATGACCAAGCGCTGGCTGGAACTATACCCCAACGACAGACGCGCGCAGATGTGGTTCGCGGAGCAACACTTCACGACCGGACGCTTCACCGAATGCGAGAAACGGATTAACGAGCTTCTGGCGGAAAAGACTCCTTTGGAGATCATGAATCGGACGAACGCGCGCATGCGTGAACTCATCGAGATGGCCGATAACACGAACAATTTCGAGGCGCCTTCTGTAATTGAAATCGCCCCTCGCGAGTCCAGTGTTAGAAGGAACATGCACCTCCTCGAAATCGTGAATCTGCTGGCACTAGGCCGGGACACTCAAGTACCTGCCAAACTCAACACTCTAATCTCGGAGATGGAAGCGCCAGGTAGGTTCGTCACGCTGAGCCTTGAGGGCGTCGTCCATTACGTTGAGCGAAATGAAGGGCTGCCTCACCGCTCATGGTTACAGCAGTTTTTCAACTCTTTTAAGAAAGAGAACTACGACGGAGGGTATAGGGCGCTTCGAAAGGCCAGAGATGATTTCAAACTGGCGCAGCCATAGGAATCGAGTGCCATCGCTTGCGACACCAAGGTTCTCCACGAAGCCCCTCCAAGAATCTCTTGTGAATCTTTTGAGGTGAGCATTGCCGGAAAAAGTTTTCCTCAGTTACACGCGGAACGACCTTGAGGTCGCGAAGAGCCTGGAGCGGGCTTTGGGTGCCGCTGGCGTCAAAGTATGGCGTGATCAGGAAGGTCTATATGGCGGGGCCCAATGGCCAAAAGCCATTGGTGAAGCTATTGCTTCGAGTGTTACGTTGGTGCTCGTCTGGTCGGCTTGTGCTGCCCAATCCTACTTCGTAGAATTCGAGTGGACGACTGCCCTAGCCCTGAGAAAGAGCATCGTTCCCTGCCGGCTTGACGATACTCCTCTCCCACCATCCTTGAGCGCTGTCCACTGGGTTGCGTGCGAAGACCTCCAAGCTGCGCTACCGGCGATTATCCGCGCCGTACACATGCCAAGTAGTCAGGCCGATCCTGTGCGCGAATCAGAAGTCATCGATAAACTAAAGAGAGTTGAGACGATCGAGCCAAAGGAAGCTCTGCAAGAAGCTAGGGCCGTATTCAGTCAAGAAGGTTGGATCGTCAGCGGCAATGCGTACGCTGCTGGCGGCAACATCATCATCAATCATAAATCGTGGTCGAATGTAACAGTCGCTCTGTCTGCCCTCGCTGCCGTAGTTGTGATCATCACCCTAGCTCTTACTTTTAAGAACGGTGGTAGAAATAATGAGAATGCCAACGCGGGCAGTATCAGTAATAGCGTCGAAAATCAAAACGTTGATGTCGTGAGTTCCTTTACGGGTTACGTTGTAGATCAGGACGACAATCCGATAGACGGGGCGAGTTTGGAAATAAAGGAGCTTCCTGGTCAGACGTTACCGATCATAGGGAGAACGACTAGCGACGGTGATTTTCACATCATTAACATCCCTGCGGCTATCGGAACCAGGTGCGTTGTCCAGGTAACTGCACCTGGATTTGGACCAAGAAGCGAATCAATAGTTTTACCCGGGCCGAAAAAATTTATTCTGAAGAAAGAGCAATGAAGTCAGAAGGATCTTGGCCAGCGTAAATTGAGAATGGAGTAGAGAAAGTGATTGCAGGCTTCGCGGTTCCAATTCCACTCAACGAGAGGGTAAAAAGTCGTGCGTTGTAGATTGGCGTACTCGTTCGCCCTCGTTACACGGTTTTGTTCGTCGCTGTTGAAGCCAAATGCAATTCGTTGGTTTGCGTATTCGCTTTTGAAATTCGCGAGGTCTCTTCAGCGTTGTAGCCGAAGGCGTGGCGATAGATTCCTGGTTGTTCTGTGCAAGCCATCGGTCAAGTACAAATGCCTTGAATTTGAGAGCGCATTTGTGGACTCCTGCAAACTGAGGCACGGTGCCGGCGAATATGAGCCAGCGGAGCAGAATGGCGGTGGACTCGACGCCCATTCCCCAGTTCAGGTAAACGCGGCTCATTGGAATTAGCAGGTTGGTACCAAGTGAGTGGCTTTATTCTGCTTCCGCAAACGCGATGTAGCATCCGGAGAGCGAGTCGCTGTTTTCGTCATTGAGCGGATACAAGTCAACTGCGACACCTTGCGAGTCGCGGTGGATGTAGACGGATATATTGTTGACGGTGATCCATACTGAGCCCAATTCATCTGGCAGTACGTAATCAGCGTCTTCGAGTTCTCTGCCATGTCTGCTTCGTTTTCCTCGGCTAAAGGCGGTGCGTGTCGGACCCGGTTGTTTCGCAGAGCACCATCTGCATACTGTCTTGTTTTGCTGGTGAGTGTTGTCACATTCGCAGGCAATTAAATGATATGGCTGACCATCTGCATCCGTGACGCGTACTGCCTCACCGATAATAAATTCCGTTCCGGCAAAAGTGACTTTTATGCCCCGCATTCCGCGGCGTGTGCAAAGCCATTCGAGGCAATAGGTGTGATCATCGAATACTAATGAAAACGTCTCTCCTGAGTTTAAATAGGCGTAAAAGTAAGCCTTTCCACTGGAGTATGTCTTGACCTTAATCGAATTGATCTTTGTGGAGTTACGTATCAGCCAGCCATGATCCTTAACACCACGCGTTTGGCCGTTTGCGGCTCTCACTGTTGGCATTGCTTTTTCACTTTCTATTGGTGGCGCGTATTAGTTGCTATCGAGCCATTGCATTTGCTTACCGATTGCGAGGCGCTGTAGCGGGTTTGAGTAAGTGATTGATGCCCGATCGAGCTCAGGTTGAATAAAGCGGCGATAGAGTTCCGGCATGATAAGAATGGCGCGCGAGCCCCTTGGCAAGTGAATAGGTGAGAGGGCACGAATGGCTAGGTGTGCCCAAGATTCTCGTTCGCGGGAGCCGCGCCGATCTTTCAGGGAATAGTTGTAGGAAGCGATTGATTGATTGGGAGCGACGAGGCCATGTAGGGCAGAGATAACAAACCATTGATGTCCCTGTCGCTCGGTCCAGGCAACGGCTTTCTTGAAGAGTTGTCCGGTATAGAGTTCTCGCGCCGGCGCCGGTTTGTCGAGTTTGGATTTCGAGCAACTAATCAAAACAATCGTGGTGGGTGGTTTAATTGGTTGAGGCCTACTGTTGGTCTTAGCGCGAAGCGAGTTCGTTTTGATATTGGTCCACCAGAAACGATCGGGAACGATCATGTTAATGAAGGGGAACGGCAATTGGTTGTTCACGAGTTATGGTGCTTTTGGAAAATCGGGTTCTGCGATCGTTACGCCGACAGTAGTGTGGTAGTCGACGCGGTCGCCGGGTTGTGGTGTTTGCGAAATGATGATGCCGGATTCAAGCGGGGCGTTATCGCGGCGGGCCAAAACTCGAGGGATTAGATGAGCAGCTTGAAGTTTGGTTTGGGCGTTTTGATACGTGAGACCGATCACGATAGGTACAGTGGTTTGCGAGGGGCGAGATTGGCGCTCGCGTTTGACTGAAAGTGCTAGTTGTGAGAGGGCAATGGCTGGTAGAACGACGAATACTATAAGCGCAAGTGTCGCGAGTGTGGCTATTAGTAATCGTTGTTTTCCTCGTATCGAGTATCCGATTATAAGGCCGAGTAGAAATCGCATCTTTGGCTTTATGCCTTTCGGGATGAATTCAAAAGGCCAGCGATCCGCTTTGTTTCACCTTCTCGGGTTTTGGAATAAGACGGACATCAGAGGACTAACACTGCGGCAAGTTCTTCCGCGCTACCACCTAGCTCTGCGGCATTCGTGCCGATCTGGGCAAGACTGCCGCCCGGAGTAGGTGGAGAAATATCGCGGGTTTTTGCGACGTCACTGACGGAAGGCTGGCGGCCGGATTCGTCCGGGAGTCTATTGGCGGGAATGTTGGTCTGTTTCTGGCGATCGAGTTCTTGTCGGCGTTGGTGTTGGTCCCCTTGGTCAAAAGACGCGAGTGCTGCGTGATCGTTTGAACCATTAGGAGCGGCGACGACAAGTTGATTATAGGTTTGCTGGCTTAAGTGTGACGTGGCATCGGATTGATGTGTGAGCTGATGAGTGAGGACATGTTCGGAGTTGGCGCGTTCAATGCCGTTAGCAAGGTTGTTAAAGAGACTGTTTGCTATGGCAGTGACTTCCTGTGCGCTTTGAGTGGTAGCGGCGAGATTGATGCCTTTATCTCTCGCGGTATCGACCATAATCTGAACAACCCATTCAACGTGCTCGTTAGTTCGGCCTGGGTCTAATAGTGCTGATAGTCCTTCCTCGCGAACGGTATTGTTTAGGTAAGCGTTGATTTCGATCGCGGCTGGTCGGGAGATTTCCTTGAATGATTCTAATTGTAATTGGATGGCAACTTCGGTTCGTGCCAAATCGAGTTGAGCCGATCTCTCATCGACGGCTTGTAATGAAGATCGAAATCTTTCCTGCGTGTTTTCAAGATTTCCCCGCAACTCAAGATAGCGGTCGAGGGGCGGTCCCTTAAGTTCAGCAATGGTTGTTTGCTCAACTGCTGCGCGTTGTTCAGGTGTTGTGGCAATGGGCTGAATGCGGACTTGTTGGGATCGTTCCAGGGCGGTTTTGTATGCTTCGAGAATAACGTCCGTGGTGACGGCATCAAGCTGTTGCGTTTCTGCCTGACTAACGAGAGTTGCTTGATCAAGCTCGGCGTGATGAAGGGTTTCAATTATCTGACTGGCTGCCTGACTCCGTTCAAGATGGCCGGTGTCGCTGGCAAGCGTGGTTAAGGTCTGGCGGAATTGTTCGTCATAGGCAAATGAGGCGCGTTGTTCTCTGACCGGGGCTTCTACAAGTGCGATCTGTTCGGCAACGAAATTGGTGATTGCTGACTGGGACTTGTCGATTTCGAGTTCGATTGTTTGAGCATCAGCAACGCGATCCATCACTTCGTTTGCGAGCGTTAGCAGGGGCTCAGGAACTGCTTTGCCAGCTACATCGTCGCGAAGTTCCTGGGGCTCGAGCGATTGCCAGGCTGGCTCGCGGGCTTGTTCAAATGCTTGTTCACCGATGTCCTGAGGAATTAGATCCTTTACAGTTAGCGAGGCAAGTTTCTCGGGCGGTAGCTCAGGGAGAGATTGTTGTTGGACCATGACCTGAACTGTTTCACCAAGCGCCGTGCGTGTGAACTGCTCGCGGGCAAGGGTGTAACGGTCAATGGTGGTGTGGCCGTTGCCAGCGAGAGGTAGTTGAATAGGGGAAGACTCCTCCGTCCTCAGTAATTTTTGGTTACGGTCGAGTTCTGGGAAAGCGCTGAGATATTCGGCGCGAGTGTTAACTGCATATTCCCTTAGCAGCGTCGCGCGTTCACGATCGGCGGTTGTGAGAGTTTGTTGAATAAGACTGTACTTGGCAGTATTGGATTTGATTAGTTCGGAGCTTTGCTGTTCGGGATCAAGGGCAATCTTTACGAGTTCGCGAGTAATTTGTTGTTGTTCGGGATTGCGAAAGTGGTTGTCGCTTCCTTGAGCAAGTTGCGTAAGGGTTTGTTCAACCTTATTGACGCAGGCGGCGATGTGTGTATTCACGGCTTGGAAGGCTGTACGCGCCCGTTCCTGCAATGAGGCGATGTGCTGAATACCGTGGCTGAGTTCTTGTGCCTGATAAAGGGTGGTGGCCGGTGAATCAAGAATTGCGCTCGCGTCCTTGATTACGGCGGTTTCCATCTCGCGCCATGTTTGAGCCTGTGCTTCCTGACGCAGTTCTGAGAGCTCAGTGGCCGGGAGTCCAGTACGGGTGTCTGACTGATTTTGGGCGTAGTTAACGATCGTGGTTACAGATTCCGGGGCGAGTGTGTATGACGCGGGTAGCTGAAGCTCTATTTCTCTTCCATCGGCCGCAGCGTTGGCTACTCTAACTTCGGCAGCGACTGTGATCATGTCACCGATTGCTTGGAGGCGCTCGTCCGAAGATGATTTAAGGTATTCGGCTACGTTTTCTTGGCGATGGTGGTCAAAGTTATTTACGACATAGTCAATGCTTTGTACTTCAAGGTCCTTTAGTTCTGGAACAATGGTGGATCGCTCTAAGTTGTTTGCACCATTTTGCAGATTGACGGCTGTAACGATCTTTTGTGCTTCGAGCCAATCGGCGCGTCCGTAGTACTCACGATAGAGAGAGGTCTTAGACGCTTCAGAAATGCGATTTGGCGAAGCGGATGTTTTGACAGGCTCAGGAGTAAGTTGCGTTCCCTGTTCCTTTGCATTGAGGATTGCGTATCGTTCAGTAATTGCGTGTCTATGAAGGTAATCTCTTTCGTATTGAGGAAGTCGAACATGCGCTTTGTGTAAATCGAAACTGTTTTTAGTAAGGAGCTGGTCAGCGGGAGTTCTGAGGCTCCGGTAAAAGTGGTTGACTGCGGCAACGGTTTGACGAGACTCAAGGTTAGTAAGCAATCTGGCGAGGGTTGGCGAAGGAGTAAGCTTGCCTTCCGCGAGCAGCTTGACGTGTTCTTCCTTTTCCTTTCCAAAGATTGCCATTGAGTAAAGGATGTCGCGCATTTCTGCGCGGTCGGCTGGAGAGGCGGCGGGCGAGGGCCTGGCAGAAAGAAACACTTCACGCATTTCCATGACACTGAGAGGTTTACTGAGAGGCGCCGCGATGTTTGTGGGATCGGCGCGATGATTGATGTGCTGCTGGTGATTTTCATAGTTTTCAAGTTTGATTTGCGAGCTGGTTTCTATGAGTTCTTCCGGCGTCTTGGCAGCGGCCAGGCGTTCTGAATAGATCCGGAAGGTGGGGTTGTAAGCAAGCTGTTGGGTGGTATGGTCCTTTAGTCGAAAATCAATGTATTCCGAGACAAATCGGCTGACATCCGCGCGCTCCTGGGAGTAACCAGAGAGGGGATGCGGGTTATGGAGACTGGACCAAGTGTTGGTATTGAGTCGACATTGCGCAGCGGTTGACAGTAGGACCTCATATTCACGTGGGTTGTCTACTGGGACGCGAATATTTGAATTACTTCCAAGAGAGACGTAAACAGGAGACGGAGAGAGTTTTGTCGAGAGTTGTGGTTCGTCAGCAAGACCAAAGCGGTTGCGGGTGGTGTCGATCTGTGTAGAGACTCTATCGATGCCTTGTAGTTTGCTGGTCAGAGCTTGGCGTGCCTCGCTGGCGTCTGCAACGTTTTGACCGCAGAGATGAGTGCATACTTCGCGATAAGTAGCTAGATGCGCTTCATTGATTGCTTGATTGCGTTCAATCTGAGGGTCTATCAAAAGCTGGTTCAAGTTTTGTCTGGCTTCGCGTTCAGCGTCGCGGTTGGCATGTGCGGTGTGTGCTGAATGTGCTACGGGATCACCCGTGAGTTCGGGATATCGAGAGAGTTGGTTGTCTAAAGCCAAAGACTCAGCAGGAGATCGCCCAATCTGCTCCTGGTCCAATACCTTCTCGGGGCCTTCCGATAGCTGCTCTTCATAAATGTCTAAGAGAAGTTCGTTGAGGTTTTCCTCGAGGGCAGTAATCTGTGTGTCTGTGAACTCTTTGGATTCCCAGCGTTGTTCCGATTGAGCAATCTGCCGATCTTCCCAGGCTTGCCAGTCGAAGCCTGGGCCAAGCTCGGGGTAATAACCGTTATCATAGATGATGCGACCAGCAAAGTCCCTTGGGCCTTCATTTATTGCGGTAAGACTTTGTCCGGTCTCACGGCTGACAGCAATTCCATAGTCCTTATAAAGATCTAAGAGTTGTAGTTCATCGGCGGTGGGAACCTTTCTGAAATCATCGATAAATTGTTGAGCTTCCTGTGAACTCGCAAACCCATTCTCAGGAGCAAAAGCGGAGGGGAACCACGTAACGGGGTCGAGAGGATAAAACCTGCCATGAAGTTCCTCAATACCGGCCATCCAAGGCAAAAAATCAACTCCATCGCGCAATTCCGTTTCGGCTACACGCTGTAGATACTCAACATCGACGCCCTGGCTACTCAACTTAGTCTCAAGGGGTAGGATCTCAGCCCACAAGTCACTTGAAGAGCGTGCCTGAGTTTCGCCGTTGCTCATTCTAAGCAGGATTTCTTTACGGTCTTGAAACTCAGGTGTTGCGCGAACGGTCTCCGCATACTTGTCTGCTTCTGTGGCGAGAACACGAGAGGTCTGTTCTGCGGCTGCGAAATTCTGAAGAAGTGTCTCGCAAGTCTGTTTACTTGACAGAAGGCGTGACTGGATTTGATCGAGTGCCTGAGCATGTTCGTGTGTAGTGGGGTTTAGTCCGGTGATGATTGCATTTAGTTGATGGCCAGCTCGCTCGATATTGTTGATGGTGGTGATCTCGGCCCGTGTGGGCAGTTTCTCGCCGGGATGCGATTGTAGCCACGCGAGCCGCTCTTCCTTTTGGGAAGTCAAGATCCGTTGGTACTCGCCTTTTTGTAATTCTCCTTGTGAGCGCAGCCAGTCTGGATTAATCCGATAATTTTGTTTTGCGAACTGGATGGCCTCGCGGGTGAAACCTTTCGTTGCTTCAACGTATTCGACTCGGACAAGGATTCGGAGAGACGAAATGGCATTAAGTTGGTCGACTCGAGATACAGGTTCACCGTTCAGTGGATTATGGCCAACGCGTGCGAAAGTTTCGCTTACTTGTGTTGTGAGGTTGAGTTGTTCAAGCTCTCGATTACTTTCGAAAAGCGGATTGAGTATTTGGCTCTTGCTGGCACCGCGCTCAAGCTGAGCGTCAACTGCTGGTAATAGATGGTCAAGGAGATCGGATTGAGTTTCGAAGCTCAGAGTATCGGGAACTTGTGGAGGCAAAGCCGCTAGATTGATTCGGTCGTATGAAGCGTCCAGCCGGACAGTGGTGCTGTTCTCTCGTTCTGCTCCGAAGTGATCTCCTTCAGGCGTGGCGTACTCAAGAGAATCGGCGATTGCGGCCTCAAACATTTCGGCGTAGATCTGGTTTTCATCGGGTGTCAGATTTGTTCGTTCAACAGTGGGTTCGAAGGTGAAGCCGGCGAGCTCGCCAAGAGTAGCAAGACCATAGGAGCTTGAATGTAAGTGATCGAAGTAGAACGGCGTTTGTGGCTCGAGTTGGACTTCCCGGAAGTCGCTTTGAAGGGTTGAAACGAGATTGGCTTCAAGTTCGGCGCGATTCTCTGCTGCGACGGCGAGAGTGTATTCATGTACTTGTTCCGGAGTAGGGTCTGCTAGTGGTTCGGGCAAAGGTTCGGCCCAGCGGGCGGTCTCAGCGAGAACATTATCAATAACTTCGGCCTTTTGTTCGTTCGTGCGGTAAGCGCCTGATTCGTCCTGGCGGATTTCTGTATAGATATGGTTGAAAACGGTAAGCCGACCATCGGAGTCCATCCACTGACCGCAAGCCTTATTGGCTATTTCAAAGAGTAACGTCCCCTTTTCTTCGGCTAGTTTTGGATCGTCGATGAAGCCACGAACAAAATTGATGGCGTGGGCTTCAGTACCGATTGTGACTTTGGTTTCGTCGCGGGGTCGGGCATCAGGGTCCCTGGGTATTGAGAGTACATTCTCGGTAAGGGTTGCACCGCGTTCGAATGCTTCGCGGACGAATTGATCGAAGTCGTTTAGACGGCTTGCATGTTCCGCTCTGGTGAGTCCTTCAGGAACATTGTAGAGAGCGGCGAGGTCGTCCGCGATGGAGTCGATTGCGAGAACTTCAGCGTGGGCCTGTTCGGCGCGAGCTGATAATGCAGGGGGCTGCTGACGTTCGGTTGCGGCTGGTGACGGTTTGAGTCTCTCAGGACTTGAAAGATTAAGTTGCAGTTCTTCTCGTTCGAGCGTTTGGTCTGGATGGCGCTCATTATGGATCAGGAGTTCGATCGTAGCTTTAACAACATCGCCGTGGCAGAGTTCAGGAGTGCAACTGCAAGCGAGTGTGATCTGTTCGCCGCTTGCAATCCGCTCTTTGAGTTCGTGGATGAAGTTAAAAACTGGACCTTCGCCCTTTTCAATCTGCTCGGAGAGCCAATTGTTGAAACGGCCGACTGCTTCCTCGCGAGTTTGGACCTTATATGGGGCGGATGTGCCATTACGGTCGGACCATTGGTTGCCCAGTTTCGTTCCTCGACCGATATAGATATAGGCATTGTCCTGTGGCCCGGAGTAGGTATGGCGATTAACTACCGCAACGTTTTCGAGTTCTTCAGCGGCGGATAATCTGAGTTTGGCCCGAAGGGCTTTCATGCAGTTGAGCTTCTCCGACAGAACAAGCGTTCAGGCTCCTCGGGCAAGTAGAGTGATGCCCGTTGGGCCATTGCCGTGAGAGATAGCAATCAGTGTGCTCAAAACGAGATAGCTATTTATGGGAGGTTTTCGAGGCTGATGTCGAGGAGGTGTTGGCATATGCCGACAATGACCCCTAAAAAACCTCCGCGGTTGCCAACAGGCGAAAGGTCGGTTAATGGAGCAAGTCGTCAATTTGCGGAATTTCTCTGACGGGTTCCGCATGGGATGGCGAAGGGGCGGTTGGTTGGCGGTCTGTTTTCGGTGCCTGGGTTTGGGATGAATGGTGGTTGGGCTCGGGGAGATGAACAAAGGCGTCCCTGTTTGGCTGATGATCCACTGCCTGCTCGGCCGTTCGCTGTACCTCAGTGCGATGGAGGGGTTCGCCAGCGGTAGACTGAGTGATTTGTGGGTCTGTTGTTTTAGGCGCTTTTGTGGGGTGGGAGTAAGCGGCGATATCAGCTCGGTGAACGAGCGTTTCGACTCTCATCCGTTCTAACGGATCGGGGTGACGAACCGCATAGAGTTCCAGTTGAACCACCTGCTTTGGATTGAATGCAGGTTCTGGGATAGGTTGGTTGAAACTCTGAAGCTGCTCGCGGTGAAAATCGGCCATGCTTTTGGTGAGTTCATGGCAGTGATTAGCGCGCGATACTTCGTCTTTAAGTCGTTCGTGTTCGGTATCGATCGCCTTGGTGGTTTCAGTTCTCAAGTGCGCATGTTCTTTTGATTCGGTAAGGCGTTGAACGAGCCAAATGAGGGGGTGGCGCGGGCGCCGGAAATCAAAGAGACGCGCGGTCTGTTCATCTCCCTTAAGATCCTTGACGGGGACAGCCGTGAATTGTTTGTGTGCGTTGAATGAGTCGAGCTTTCCAATAGCTTGTTGGAGGGCAATTTCGCTAAGTGTTTGACGCCCGATTGCACGTGCGGCTCTCGTCGTCAGAGAAGGTCTTTTGTCGTCGGGCAGGCGTTCTTCGTAACGGGCTTCCAACATGAAAGCATGTTTCAACATAGCTGGATCGGAGAGCAGTGTTCCATGGTCGAGTAGTTGAGTAATTTCGGTGCGGGAAAGAATTTTCTCATGACGTTCGCCGTTGCGTTTGAGAAGGCGGTCATGTTCTTTCAGATGTATTTCGGAGAGGACGGCGGTCATGCGTCCGGCATCTTTGACGGCGGTGGTTAATTCATGTCTGCGGTTCTCAATTCTCGCTACTACAATCTGCCTGATTGTCTTCAACTCTATGACGTGAAGGGCGGCCTCACGCCTGCGCGAAGGACTCAGGTGAAGGGTAGTGAGTTTGAGTGGCGTGCCGAAGATTCGAGCTTGTTTTTCGTGCTCGCTGATGCGGCGGTCGAGTTCGACTAGCGAGTATTTCTTCTCATTAATTTCCCATCGTGTTTGGTGGCGTGTGCGCTCGAATTGGTGAACGCGTTCTTGCCGCGCGGCCTGTTCGGATCTGGCTACAAGTAAGTGCCCGTCGAGGCGAGCAATGTCCTTATCGGTTCGACTCGGTTCAGCTCGTTCGGTGGCGAGAGTGTCGCGAATATCTTCGAGCGTACGGACGCGATCAGGATTGCGGTTAGCGACGGCTTGGTCCTGAAGCTTATTGATTTCATTATGTCTTAAGAGAGGGACCGGCAGCGGAGTGTGTTCGGCTTGACAGCGTAGCTGAATCTGTTGTGCGTGGGGGCGAAATTCAGCGTGTCGTTCCTCGGCGGCGGCCAACTGTGCTTCCAGTTTGTGAATGGTCTTGGAGACTATGATCTGATGATCGCCGATGCCCTTTGCGTGGTGTTGGATTTCAGAATCGTAACGGGTTTGTCGTAGTTGCTGGCGCTGTTCAGGGTTGAGTTCTTGGGCGTGTCGGAGGGTGGCATGGGCGTTAGCATCGGCACGCCGGCGAATGTCGAATTCGGAAATCTGACGAGTGTAACCGTGTGTTTCATCGTAAACGCGAAAACGGCGTTTGTCTCCATGTTGGCGGGTACTGGTTAGGTCCGATCGCAAGCGATCAACTTCGGCTCGCGCGACCATTGATCGTCCCAGGATAAAGCGCTCGCGCCACAGTGATTCTGAGACGTGGCGTGGTTTGTCGAAGACATCGTGTCTCTGAGTTCCTTCTCTAGAAGTCGGGTCGCTGTGGTCCGCTGAATGAGTGGTTAAAATGATGGTGGGATCTTGGTGGTTAGGGTGTATTGGATCGTGGTCGTTGTCGCTTCCCAGGGGCGAAGATTGATCAACGATTGGGTCCGAAGCGGTTAATTGAATGACTTCGATCGTATTTGGTTGGGCAGGCGTTATGGGAGTATCGATGGGTGCGAAAGTGAGATCCTGTGTAGGGTGTTCTTGAGTTAATTCTATCTCGCTGTTTCGGTTGGTATCGTGCCCAACGGAGGGTTGACAATCGCGACTTTCCGGAGAGGGAGTTTCGCGGATCGTTTCTTCGTGGCCGGGGATTTCCTTGATTGATTCCTCGTGATCAAGGCTGACCGTTTTCTGGAGTCGCTGTGAAACTAATAGTCGTTGTCTTTCGATTCCATTGCTGACGGCTTCAGCGATCTTTCCAGGGATAAATTCTTTCTCGTCTGAGGCTCCTTGTGTGTGATGTGCTAAGAGTGTTCGGGGTAGGTGTTTGATGCGGTCCCGCCTGTTATTAAGGTTATTCAAACCGTCGCGGCAGATGGCCAGGTGCGCATGAGGAATGTCGGTATTAAGATGAATGCCGGCAATCCAATAAAGCTCGACAAAGTTCACTTCCTTTTCAATTACCTTCACGGCGTCACGAATTATCTCTTTGAAGGCGTCATAGCGTTCCTGCCTTGTATGGCCGAGTGCTTCATAGTTTCCCATCTCAGGTGAAATGACTATGTGGATAACGTCCTCCTTTTGTGCCTGAGTGTCGGTGGGAATTTGGAGGATGCGATTGGCTTCGACGTAGGTGAGTTTGTCTTCGGTATATGAGAAGAGTGGGCGCGGCTCTTTTTCCCCGAGTCCTTCTTTTTCGGGATTCCTTTTTGACTCAGCAATGTAGCGGGTAATACCGCTGGCGCCGGTGCTCGAAGTTGGTTTAATGCTGACTACGACGTTCGCCATTGATTGAGTTTCGACTGTCGAGCAACGGAGTAATTTCGTTTACTCAGAAGGTGTCCAAAGGATAGGTTTGAATGAAGCCGGGTAACCGAGCTCGAGGGACATGCGCTGGAGCAATTCGAGTGCATCTAAGCGGGCTTCGTCTCGGCGGGTTATGGCTTCCTCCTGGGTCTTGTTTTTGAATTCTGTGATGAGAAAGCGTTCCGCAATGTATTGAGTGAAGTGGAGGACGGCCCAGGTATTGATGAAGGTCTGTCCCGAGAGCATGTAATGGGCGATTGCAAAGGCTGTCAACGAGGCTAACTGTTCCTTCATGTTGGCGAGTTCTACGCTCGGACTTTGGAGAGAGACGGTTCCTAAATCGGATTGAGAAGGGGAGGCAAGATTCGAGCCTGTGGAGTCTGTATTTACGAAGTTTGGGGAGTTAGTGAGTCTGTCGATTTGGGAAAGGATTGTAGTCAAAGTCTCGTTAATTGGTCGGAGCTGTTCGGCGAGGATCGTTTGCTCGCTGTTGTTAGTTGGGAGGTCAAGTTCACTTGCATCTGAGGGTTGTCGGGTTAGGCGAAAAGTTACTGCCCAGTCATGAACAATGTCGCGTAATAGCAAAGCTGGTTTGATATCTCTTCGGTTGGCAACTTCATGGAAGAGCTTATCGTCTGCAACCCAGAGTTTGGTTGAAACTGTTCTCTTCGACTGCTTCTTTGGGTTAGTGATGAGCGGTTTTGAGCGGGTTCCATTTGCGGGTGATTTTGATGGCATTAGTTGGTGCTCCAAAGGCGGTGATCATCGGTTCCCTTAAGGAAACCCGGCGAGTTACAGCGCAAGTGTTGTTCCTGAAAGAGATAGAAAGGAGTGTGTTTAGCGAATGGAAAGGAAAGTTTCGAGTTAAAGCACTGATAACAAAGTGTGTAAGGGCTGAAAGTTACCTCGAAGAAAAAGTTACTACGCAAACCCTTGTAACCAAAGGGTTTGTACGTAAACAAAAACCAAACGGCAAAAGTTTACAAAAGTTTACGCGTAAATTAGGTAAACAGAGAAGTTATGGCCACAGATCGCGGACGAATCGCAAAATCTTGTCCACGAAATAAAAAGCCTCCTATATATATCCCCTGAGCCGACTGTGCGAGGACTATATTCATGACAATGGGAGAGTTGGGGAGGCAGAATAAAAGTGAAGAACGATGCAGAATGTAACAATGACCGCGTGTGGGTACTGATGCAAAAATGATCAGCGAAGGAGCAGTTGGGAGGTCAAAGAGTAGAAGTTATGAAGACGCATTATCAGGTGATAAGTGAAGCCGCGTGAGTCTGACACTATTACCAAAACGTTGGGTGAAAAGACGGCTGGAGAAGACATCATGCAAACGGGATTTCTGAACAGAGGCCACATGTGAACGCGCACCCTTAACCCAACCAGCAAACTGGTTGTAATCGGAAACGTTAGCATCAGTCTGACGGGTAACTGCACGTAACGATGGATGATCCTGAATCTGTTTCCAAAGGTCATTAATAGGCCGAAGTGGAGCCTGATTGGAGAGAACTGCGGTTATCAAAGTAGCCACAAGAAGAGCAGTATGTTGGGCCTCAAGTGCAAGTGACCGTGCAATGGCAGACCGCGCAATATTGCAGGCATGAATGTCTTCCTGGCGGATGGTTCCGTTGCTTGTATAGGGACCCATGATGAACCTCGAAAGTGCAGAGCAGAAAATGGGCAAAGCAACTCAATGCGGTCTGTTCTAAAACCTGGGTTAGTGAGCATGGCAGCAGGCATGCAGGTGAGTTCCAAGAGGAAAGAAAATGAATGGCATGGTGTTTGTAGTTTTGGGTTGAAGCGCATGAAAGGAGCGCCCCCTGACAAGATGCCCAAACAACCAAAGCGAACACAGCCAAAAGTGGATCTGCGAGAGGACGAACTGAAGGAAATAACAGTGAACATCCGAACCTCAGTCTATGAAGCTATCGTCGAGTACACAGAATTTCATAAAGAGACTATGGGAACGAAACCGAGTGAAAGTAGGGTCGTGGACCGGGGAATGGAATCATTCTTCGAGAGTGATGAAGGATTTCAAGCATTCCAAAAAAAGAGGGCAAAAAACGAGAAAGAGAAAAGGCAGCCGGTGGCTATAGGTGAAGGCAGAAAAGTGGGTGGTCCTGGTAACGCAAGCCGTCTTCCTCAGGGTCGGGAAACGAGTCTGTAAGGCGAGTGAACCGAAGCAAATGAGAGTGCCGCCGGAAGGGGTAGTAGTTCGGCGGCGCTTTCGTTTGTGTATCTATGAGGTATCACAAGAAGAAAGAAAAAGAGGACGTGATAGGGAGCTAAAAGAGGAATAGAAGCCGGGCGTTTGATAAAAGCTATTATGACCGGGAGCGCCGAGTGAGGCGCTGGTTTGGGGAGGTCATAATAACCTGTTATCAGATGACCGTCCTTGTTGAGGCGCGGCGCTTTGGACGTGGCTCGGCCCCTCTGTTCGAGGACAGTCGCAGATGGTTTTCCTGCGGCGTCTGAGAACGAAAAAAGGTTTGAGAAGTTCGGAGTAGTGTAAGGGTTGGAGGTTGAGTCGCGGGGTTTTAGAGTGTCAATTACGCCCACATTTGGTTGAGTTTGGGGGCGTCGGGTAGGGTTGCAAACTCGCACCCAGGTAGTTCGCAGTTGTAGGTCTGGTGACCGATATATGAGCGAGCGAGTTCAGTCAGGAGGGCGAGTTCGACTGTGTGGTTTTCAGGAGTTGCGTGCGCGAATATTCCAGTGATTTCGATGTGCGCTCCAGGCATAGGAAGGCTTGTGTGCGGACGGCAGATAAGTGTTCCGGAGTCGTCTTCAATCACGAAATGTGGAAAGGGTTGTAAGTAAGTGACACGCACTGCGCCGGCGATGGTGATTTCCGTATTCTGATGCAATGTTGGGTTTGTAGTAAGGTCGATAATGCGCATTGATGTGTGCCTCTCGGGTTGCAAACGTCTCAGGAAGTCGGGGTTCGTTGTCCTTAAAAGGTGAGGGTGCCAGTTGCATCAATCATGTCATGTAAGGGGAGAGGGTGAGACTGACTGTAAGCGCTTGCGATGATGGCAAGGTTTTGATCTTCGTCCAATGCTTCGTGGTATGCGTCCCACGTTGTAGCGTAGAGCATTTCGTCGTATTCAGAGACGCTGGAGGCAGTATCATAAAGGGCCATGAATCGGAGCGCGGTTCCTTCTGGGAGGTTGAGCTGTAGTTCGAGAAGCTCGAGGTCATGGAGGCGAATAATGTCGAAGAGTTCAGTCCTGTTTTCGATAAACCAGGCGTAACCGGCATCTCCGAATGGGTCCGTATGTGATTGTTGGGTGGCGGTTGTGCGTGAAGCTGACATGCGCTGCCTCCAGAGAGTGGAAATATCAATTCGTGCAGTCGAACAACATGCTGTTCTGAGGTAGAAAAAAGTGCTTAGGATAGACCAAGCAACGGCGACAAGTAGAGGCTTGTTAAGCTTTGATTGATGCTACGTTGGGAGGGATGAACGACCAAGAAAATGGGACCATGCATTTATCGTTTCGATCCGTGTCCGCGCGTATAAGAGGCAATTCTGCGTCCCGCCGGAAGTACCGTCCCACATGGCCAAAAGAAGCGAATTATCGGGTCCAGGCCCGCGCAGTAGTGCCGAATCGATCATGCGTTCATTCCGGGTTTGCATCTTGTGTGCGGAATAGGGGCCGGATGAACAGACTATGATATTTACAGCCTTGCTAAGGTACTCGTGGTAGGCGCGTTGAGAGGATGATGGCCACTGGGATTCCTGACCATGGAAGGGTATGCAAGCGACGTATGGAAGACCCAAATGGAGACATGCTTCTACAATGGCAGTGTCCCATCCCAAAGCCATTCCGGAAACAGCGCCTCGTGGTTTCAGGGCCGACAACCAATCGATAGCAATCTGTTTTAGAAGGCATTGGGCTCGGTCCGAGAATCCACCGCATTTTTGTGGACGATGACCGGTAGCAACGACGATCCGATTTTGGAAAGTGGGCGTGATCTGATCGGGTGTTCTGATGTCTTCGAGAATCATTCTAACGGCCTCGGAAGGAAAAGTAGTCAATCAGTTTTTGCAATCAAGACTGAATGCTATTTGAGGTCGTAAACAGTTACTCGAAGTCCATGATTGCAAAGCTCGGATTCGATGATCTGGGCGACCTGGTTCCAATCACCGCGGGCTAAGCCAGCTCCCATTCGCGGCATGTGAATTGAGGCGTTGTGGGTGAGGGCGAGTTCCCGTACAGCCGTCAATCCTTTTCGAATGGCGTCGTAGCGTATTGGAGGTGTTCGGCGTTGGCTGGAGATACCGGATTGGCCTATGAGATTGGCTACGCAAAGACCTGTTTCAACCTTGACGAATTGAACATTGCCAAGGGCGAAAGGAAGACGTTCGTTACCAGCGGCCCAGCTTCGGTACGCGCGTTCTGGCGTGGACCAACGGCGTGAAAGGGCTTTGACGAAGCCTGCGTTCCAGAAGCCGAGATTGTTACAGCAATGGGTGATTATTCGATTGCCGGTTCCGATGGGTTTGGTTGCATCGCCTTTGATGTAGTTAAGTGGCATCGGTGAGTCTCCTGACACTTCCTGCTCAGGAGCGATGCGGTCGGCTTGAATACCGTTTTGGCTGACGAGAGATTTGAGTTTGGTCGGTCTTGAGTTGGCGGGGCAGACCCATGGCAACTTGGTAGCCCCGCCTTCACTTTCCCGCCGGGAGACTTCGACAGGACGGTGATTACTGGATGGGTTTACTTTCGTGTAGAAGCCGGCTGCGTAGCAGCGGTCGTTGATGTTCGGAAGAGGCAGTCGGCCGGATGAATATTTTATCGAGAAGTTGGTTTCCCGTTTGAGGAGGGCGAGGCCATGTGGCCTGAACTGTTTTGCAGAGGAATAGATGGTTTGGGGATGGGCCGATCGCGCCCAGCGTGGCTGACTCACTCACGCGACCGCCTACCAAAGCGCGCCGATCTAGCTCGTTTCTTCACTGAGCCGCGATGCCGAACGGAAAGCTGTCCTCAGTCATATTTTCTGCACAAAGGCGGTAAACCTCTTGTGGCGGCACCAAACCTCGTTCGGACTCAGATAATTGCTACGATTGCAGGGTTATGGTTGTTGAGTTGTGGGCTGTAGCGTCGCAATAGAGATCTTCCGGTTGCTATTTCACGCGGAGTGAGAAAATCTTTTGCAGCAAGCTGGTGTCCGACCTCAGCGTCGTACTTATTGAAACCTATGCCTTCGCGTCTGCGGGCACCATCACAATCGTGGGCGAGGTATCGTAATCCTTCAGTTACGGCGTCGCGCAGTGCAGGTGTGACGTGGTTGTTTTAGACGTTCGATAGTTTCGGTGAGGATGATGGGTTTGACTTCGCCGAGCTCGGCAATGGTGCGGGCAATCATGTCGGCTGCTTCTTGTTCGGGATCGCCGTTGTGTCCTTTGATCCACTCGTAAGTCACTTGATGCCGTTGTGCAGCAGTATCGAGTCTGGCCCAAGCGTCGCGATTTGATTTACGTCTGAATCTGCCGTTCATGGTTTCGACCACGTAACGTGAGTCGGATCGAAGGATTACTCGGCACGGTTGGTTCAGCGCTTCGAGTCCGCAAGCTGCGGCGAGAATTTCTGCCTTTTGATTTGTGCCTGGCCCAATGTATTCGGCTACGCCTCGACGATGGCCATCGTAGTTAAGGATGGCGGCGGCAGCCGCGCGAGTTTGGGCTTGACCGTTGCCGAGGCAGGCGCCGTCGACAGTGATGTTGACGATTTTGTTCATGGCGCGTAGTGGTGTGTGAGGGTTGGGGGCCTCGTGGCGGTAAGTGCCAGCGCGCCCCCGCGCCTCCATCAGCGACCAATACGGATCTTCTCTAACCGACATACCCGGTCTGCAATCCGTTTCGGCCTTCTTTGGTGTATGAGAGTAATCAAGTAGACGAGAAACCAGGCGTGGTCCTGTGTCCGGCGTACTCTACCTTCGCGGTTAATAACAGTTGGGCGATCCGTTTGACGGGATCGCCCAATTGTATTTCAGGAGTTGGCGTACCCGTTTCAAAACGGGATGTCGTTTTCGGAGAGGTCGGACGGTCCGTCGGTGCTGGTTGGAACGGCGACCGCCAGGTCTGCATCTTCGTTCGCGCGGTTGCGCTTCGGGAGGAACTGAAACTCGCACCGGTTGAGGTTGAGGTTGACTCGGGCTTTGCCGTCGTCACCGACCCAGGGTTCAGGCTTAAGGCGGCCTTCGACGTAGATCGGATCGCCTTGTTTGACGTGCTTGGTGATGATTTCTGCGGAGTTGCCGAAGAAGTGGGCTTTGTACCAGACCGGCGTGTCGGTCTGATTCTCACCGGAGCCGCTGCGATAGTTAGCGCAGACTGAGAGAGTGGTGACAGGAGTACCATCATTCAAGAAGCGAAGTGGGGGGTCCTGGCCTACGTTTCCGACGACAATTGACTTGTTCATTTTTAAGTTTCTCCTTCGAGTAGTAGGTTTAGCTTGGTGACAGAAATTCCAATTCACCCTGTGGGCGAACTGGCTGTGACGTCTCCTGCGGTCAGCCCTAAATTCCTATTTGTGCTTCTGGTGAAAAGCTGGCTGAGAGAATGCGGACATGGTTGCAACACGGGAGTTGTTGTTTTGTGGAAGCGGCTGTGGAGTTGTTGGTTGGTCCACCCCAGATGATTGTTTCAATTGTTGCCAAAGGGTAGCCGTATCCGCAGCAGTGAGTAGGTGGATCATGTTGTGAGGTTCGTTTGGTCTGCCCGTTTTCCGGTCCACGTAGAATGCAAAGCGGTAGTACATTCTTTTGGCTTGACTGGAATTGCGAATCCTCTTGCTAAGACCGTTGAGTATGCATGCGTAAACGTCCGGACGCTTTTGGCAAAAGAGTTTGCGTACTCGCTCTTGTTCTTGGGGCGGGAGGGTGTGCAGGGTGATCGCCAATGTGCGGAGTTTGGGCACTGGTATTTGCTCGGCCATAGCGATCACGGGTATTGCCGGCATGAAGGTTCGAAGTGTGCCGTCTCGCTGCTCTGTGATTCTGAGTGCGATTGATTCAATATTGGCGCGTTTGCACTCGTACAAGGTGTTCAGGGCAGTGAACATTTTTATGTTGATGAGTTTTTGCAAGCGAGCTTGGTAAGCCTCTTTGATGACGTCGATCAGCGTTCGGAGATCTGAGGCTTTCGCAATCCGGTTGTGGAATTGACGAAAGGTGGTTGAGCGATTCATGCTGCGAAGAATGAAGTCGCGTTGCATGTTTTGTAGGAGTATGGTGAGTACTTCCCGAACGTACTGACGTTGCTCGCGATTTGGATCAACCGAAACCGGGTAGGTGTATTCAAAGAGTGAGACACGGTTGCGGACGGGCTTGTTTGGGTGGCATGTACCATCCGGGTATTGTCGGGTTGGTTCCTGTTTCATTCCGATGGATCTCATGGTGCGTGAGACGCGGAGTGACTTATCAGCGGGGTCTCCATAGAGTCGGTTGAGGCTGAGTTCGACGAAACGCTCCAGGGTTTCGAGGTTTTCGCCGTCGCAGAATAAAGCGACGAGATCTCGGGCGATGGGTTTTGCGTCGGCGGGAAGGTATTCTTCGGTGACATCTTCCTCAAGAGTTCCCTCCACAACGAATCTTTCTCCATCGCTCATGTGCAAGGAAACGACGCCATCCTCGCTGTATTGTTCGGTGACGCGTTCGTGAGAATCTTGGAGTGCTTCCAGTTGGTCGTCTGAGTATTGTCCGGAATTTGCCAGGCGTGTCAGATGGGATTGAAACTGAGCCTCTTCGTCGTAGACGATTCCGGAGGAATGCGCTGGCGAGAGTTTGCTGCAAATCGACTTCAATTCAGAGACGAATAATGGTAGTGGGTCCTCGACGGACAGCAACTCCCAAAAACGTTGTTCAAAGAGTTCTCGTCGCTCGGCTGGGGAAAGCTTCTCTTGTCGGGATAGAAGTTCGAGGATCTGGGGTTCTTCAAAAAGGCGGTCTTCCCGTGTTGCCGTGATGGCAGCGAGTTCTCTGGCGATCGATGCGAGTTCGGTGAGTACCTCTTGAATGATGGGAGCTTTAAATTCAGCCAAGGTGCGGGCATCAGCATCGGAGGTTTGAGCGCGTTGGGCCAAAGCGGAATTGCTGCGCAACACCTGTGCGTAGCGTTTATTAATTTCGTCATAAGCCCAGGAGGCCCAGACCTGGAGGGAGCGGGGATCGGGTTCGACGCCGGCGCATACGGCTTGTGTGATGACACGAACGAGTTCGATCGCATCTTCGATGTGGTTGAGTCGTTTTTGGGCGTACGGGATGGAGAGGATCTTGTGTTGTTGCTCAGCCTCGTCTGCCGGTCCGAGATCTATTTCAACGCGGCCAATTACGCGGCCGCCGACGAGTTGGTTTGACTCGAGATCGATGCGGGTGAGATTGCCGCTAAAGAGCTTTCGGTTGTTCGTGGCAGAGATGTCGGAATTGATACGGCGGTTGGCGAACTTGTCAAGATGAGTATTGAAGTCGTAGTTAGGATTGCCGGTATCAGCGGGGTGGAACAGGAGATAAAGCGAAGTTGGTGCGTAGAGGTTTAGAAATTGTGTTTGCACAGGTTGCCTCCAAATGCAAAAGCCGATCGACGAAAAAGTGGTAAATCAGTCGTTTTGCAGTCCGACTAAAATCCAGCTTTAATTTTTGGTTTGGTCGTGTGGCGATTGAATGAAGCTGTGGAAAGCAGGCTCTTCAATTCTTGGTTGCAGATTAGCCGCGAAGCCGAAGGCGAGACGGTTTGAAGACTAGGACGGGTTCGCGCGGTTGGCGGTGCTTTTTAAGAGAAGGAGGTCTAGCAACCGGAGTGGATCGCGCCAACGCGCTTCGAGTGTCATGTGTCAGCGCAATGAGATATTGGATCGCGTTCTTGAATCGTGCCGTGACATAGTCCAGAGCGTGACTTTGGGCCATAGCTCGTTTGCACCTTGGAATGGCTCTTGAACAAGTTGAGAAGCTGGCGGCGTCCGACATCGACAAACTGTTGCTTGCGGTTCAGTAAAATCGGCAAGGTCAGCCGCGCTCGCGCTAAATAATTGACGCGGGAGATCAGCCAGACCATGTTGCGTTTGTTTTTGCAAGAAAACTGTGAGAAGCGTCTAACATTGGGCTCCAGACGCCTTCCGCTAGGACTGTGACGCCAGCTTCTCAGGTGGCAAGTGTGCCATAGCGTTCGATGCGCCACGGATCTTGAACGACCCAAATCGGTTGCAGGTTTTCGAGTTTCAGGTGATCTCAGCCGGAGTTGACGGAACATGAAGTCGGAGCAGCGGCGTGCGTATCGCCGAATCAGCATCACGCTGCGAGCATTTTCAATTGCTGACAACACGTTCGCTATGTTAGCTTTCCGCCAGGATTTTTTCGCACCTCAGCAATGCGACTCGCTCTCATCATTGCAATCACGATTACGGTGGCGATCCTCTCGCCCGCGCAACAGGAAGCACCGTCCACCGTTGGTGCGCCCACGTTTGTCTCAATCGAAGGTCGGTTTTCTATTTCACTTCCCGAACAGAACGGTTTTATCGAACTTACCATTCCCACACCTGTTGGTGACGCTAAGGGAGGGATTTTCCAGTGGCAGACTAAAGAAGCGACTTTTGGTGTTGGTTATGCCGACGCGACTCAACCTTTAGACAATCCCGAGACTGCGAAGCAATTCTTCAACGGCGCCACAGAGCTCTTTAAAAAACTTGCTAAAGCAAACAGTGGTAACGTCGCACCCGTGAGACAAATCACGTTCGACAAATATCCGGGAATCGAGCAGCGTGCCGATTTATTCACCGGTGCGATTATCCAGCGCACATACATTGTTTCGCGACGGATCTACGAAATGGTCGCAGTCATTAAAAACAGTCAGCGAGAATCTGAGAGTGTCGCGGTCGGCGCATTGGACAGTTTCAAACTCTTGAGCGACGCTGAAGTAACACAAAGACGATGGGAAAAAGTAGCCAAGGCTGAACCGAGTCCGTTGCCACAGCAGCCCGTTGCGCCTCGTGACGGATCCGACGCGAGCGACGAAGGTTTGCGTGGTCGTGTAAAGAGCGTGCTAACGGAGAGCCAGGATCTTTCCGGAACGAAGTCAGCGCAGGGAAGAAAGCGAGACTCGTTCACGACCTACAACGAGCACGGCAATATACTCAGGACGGAGTGGTACGACGACACGGGCATTGTTGAGCACATTAAGGTGTATGGATTCATAGATGGGAGGAGAGTCGCCGTTTCCCGGTGGATTCGGCTTGAAAGCCCACAATCTCCCATGGGTGGTGGAATTGCCATACCGCCAGGCTGGACGCCCCCAATTGACAAATCGGATCCACGTTACCAGGAACGATACGAATTCAAGTATGACGAAAAAAAGCGTTTGACAGAACGGTCAACGTTTAGAAGCAGTGGTATTCTTGATTACCGGTATGTCTACAAGTACAACGAGAATCAAATGGAAAGGTCGATATATTCAGCAGATAGGCTCTCGATGCGACTGGTGTTCATACTCGATGACAAAGGCAACGAAGTTGAGCGAACTATTTTTTGGCGTGACGAACACCCACGCTCCAAGGACTCGTTTACCTATGAATTTGACTCTAGCGGCAACTGGACCAAGCGAACGACATTGACGGTCGTAACGAAGGATGGAGGGCAGCAATTGGAGCCGTACAGTGTCCATTACCGCACAATCACCTACTACTGACTGCACACTCATCCAATTCGGGAATACTTATCCTCGCTGAACACGAGTTGAGTCTGCATTTTGTTGGGCGTCAGGTAATCAAGATGGGCCGCGGGCAAAGCCCGGCGGCTCCGAGCAGCTAACAATGGATTGATGTTACTTGAAAATTTGTGGTCGGGACTTTTGTATTCGCGTTGTTAGGCGCCTCGCGCTGTGGAAGAGGTACACGTCAGGAGCAAGTTTAACGTACGCGGAGTTTCAATTGTGGATGCGAGGATTGAAGCGGGGTTTCTATACGAATACAAGGGTGCCTTCAAATTGGGCCAACAGGCGGCTGTTGAGTTGTTCTGCAAGCGCTTCTTGCTTGGTAGCTTCGTCGTGGTGATGGTTGTTCCGTGCTGTCGCTGCGGCTGCTTTAACTTGCAGGTACTCACTAAGTAATTGAATGCTTTGAGCGGTTTTTAAGATACGGTCAACGTGAGTGTCTTCAAGGTTGATTATTACCCTGGCGTTGATTGTAGGTTCATCGCGTGTCGAATGAACGGCGGTTGGAGCGCTGCTAGAATCCGGTTCGATCGTGAGGGTGATGTGTTTGAACCCCTGTTCCATTTCGCAGGCGTGGACGATGGGTGTGTCTGTTTCGGTTTCGGTTTGAGGCGTCCAGTGAAAGTTGTTGACGCAACGCAACTTTGATTGGGCATACTCGATCGCCTGTGTAGTGGACCAATGTACAGGTACACAGACGCCAAGTTTAGTTAAGTTGTAGTGGGTGATACTCGGTCCGTAGGGAGAGACGGACGATACAGCGACTTTCATGATAAAGAGTTCAACCTGGGTATTGCGATCCTGCGGCGTGGATTCTGGGCCATACCTGGGATGCGTTCGATGGAATGTATGTTGCCGTGAGGCTGAGAGTTGTGCAAGAGAAATTGGAAAGATTCGAATAGCAAATTGACCTTGCAAGATACTCTGCGGACGGTTGACTCTGTTGCGAGCCTCGGGCGGTTTGATCAAGAGTGAAGCGTTGTCACACACCCATTGACTTCCATTCATATAGAGCGTGAAAGCTATGCTGAATGTGCTCTCGTGTTTGTGTATTACGGCTCACTGATTGTGTGAAGCGTTGTCGCTCATTGATCCCTTAAAGCGAGGCAGTTTGGATCCTTTCGAGTCATTGGTTGACGCGAGTTGGATGGCCATCATCCCAGTGGTCAAATCTTTGGTTTGAGAATGGGAGTCAGGCCGCTCGAGCGTTGCGTATCCACGGGCGTAGAGCTTCGGAATACCGTAGTAGTCAGCTTCGTAAACCTCGACGTGCAGTACTCTTCTCTCCGTGTGGCTAGGAAGACAGCCATTTGGAGGTTGTGTTTGATACCAAGCAGTCGGGAAAGTACCGCTGGCAAATGATCTTGATTAAAACGGGCTGAGCAGTCATTGCGTGAAATCGGTGCTTAATTACGAGAAAGAGAAGCCGAGTTGTGGAGCAATTGAGGGTGTAACCTGGTGAGAGTGCGTGAGTGTAGGGATCGTATTCTGTATATGTTTTTGGATCGTGCCAAGACGTCGCGTTGCTTCAATGATTTTTTGAAAGAGGGAAACGATTACACCTTGGCCGATTACCTCACCGGAGAGATAGTCTTCGAGTCGTCCGATAAGAGACAAGTTTCGGGTATTTGGTAGAGTCTCCGAATTTCGTTTAAGGTCAGCCAGCGCCAGCAATTCGGACGTGTTGGGTGTTTGACTACGCCTCCTATCCCCTGACCTGCCATATACCGCGCTTATACAGGGAACCGATTTGCTTTCGTCTGATAGTTGGGCGGAAGCAAAGCCATTGCCTTTAGCAAGCTGCGTGTTCCAATGATTAACAAGCCGGTGAAGCATTGATTCATCGTCACGAATGCTGGCAAAGGTTTGGGAGAAGGGTGAAGGATCGGGCCATGGGAAATGTGATTCGGAATGCGCAACGATCGAACGACGCTTCTATTCCGACTTGATCAAAGACAAGGTAAGGTCGTAATCCTGAGCTTTTTCTTTACCAGTTGTCCGAGCTTCTGTCCGCGAATGAATCTTAGGCTGACAAGGCTGCAAAACATCCTGGGAGATCGGCTTGGCAAAGACGTGTTCTTCGTCACCGTCACTAAGGATCCCGAAACAGACACGCCAACGCTGCTCAAGGCCTGGGCGAAGGATCTTAAGATCAGGTCGGATTGGACCATGGTCACCGGAGACGTGAAAGCAATCGGAAAGATCGTCTACGACTTCACGTGCGATCCTCTCGGCAAAGATATGCACAATACGATCTTTATTATCGGTAACGATAAGACGGGAAACTGGGCCGATCTCACAGGCCTCGCTACACTCGACGAGGTTCGGCAGCAGATCGACGCAGTTACAACGCAATGAGTTTGAAGGGATTTTGGCTGAGACGCGGAGGCGACCAGGATGAGTGGTCACCGCAACCTCATTTACTGCTTCTTCGTAGCTTTGGGCTGTGAGATTTAGATGAGGCTTCAGCAGCAACTGATGCCATTGCAGCAGTGTTCGATCTCGAAGGTTTATCAACTTCTCCCGAAATCAACGTGGTTAATCTGCAAGGCCAGAAGTTCGTTCCTCCGCAAACCGGTTTTGATTGCTACCGGAACCAAGACTGCCAAATGTGAAGGTTGGCCCGTTAGCACTGAGCGCAACCTAGGCCCTTCTTCAGGCAAGAGGTATCGATACCTTTTGTTGTAAAGCTTCAGCTTCGCAACCTTTTGACGTTCGCCGTTTGTGTCGCGCCGAAGAACCTACTCAATTTGTCAGAACTGCGGACATGTTCTAAGCCCTGAACTCATTAATATTAAAGAAGGTGGTAAGGAGATAGCCTTCAGGATCTCCACAGGCCCTTTCTGGCTAGGGCGCGCGAATGTTAAGCGCGCGTTGAAGTTAGTGATTGGAAATTCGCTTTAGGACAACAAAAGGAATAACAGCATGAAAAAGATCCTTGGACTCCTCTTGCTCTCCGGCACGCTCGCTGCGTGTCCGAAGGGGCCTGGCGCCGGCATTCTGCGAACCAGTTATCCCTCGCTCGCCTCCTCCACCACTAGTTACCGATGGCTAGTGGTTAAGTGTCGGGTGGCGGACGTTCCGGGGATTCCAGCGGGCTTGGACACGAATATCCAACAGTTCATGGGCATTACGGGAGCGAACTACGGGAACATCGTCGATTACTTTCACGATGTCTCGTACAATCGGGCTTCCGTTCTGAGCGACATGTTCGTCGGGTGGATCCGCGCACCTTTCAACAAGGCAGACTTGAAAGGACTTGGGCGCCTAGCGTCGGCAGTTCCAGGGCGGCAGCAAAGGGTCCAGGAATGCTTGGGTGCCATTCCAGCGAACCAGGCGCTGGACCTCGACGACTTTTATGGTGTGGTGGTTGTAAACAACGAGGTGCAGGACGGGGGTGCCTGCTATGTCGGCCAGAGAACCATGACCGTCAACGGCAAGGCGCACAAACTGGCCTGTCTTTGGTTCGATCCTAACAGCCTGAAGACCGAATTCGCGGCCCACGAATTTGCTCACGGCCTTGGGATGATTCATTCCTTCGACGACTCCGGGCGCATGTGCGGTGGGACTCCGGGCGAGTATTGCGATCCGTGGGACGTCATGAGCGCGCAAGTAACCTACCAATTCATTGACCGGAACTGGGTTACCGCGGGTGGTCCATCAGGAGGTGGTCCAGGAATCAGCGCGCCCGGTCTTCTTTCGATGGGTTGGATTCCTGCAGACAACCAACGTCGGTTCCAGTTTGAAGGGGATCCGGAACAACTATTCAAGATCCGGGCCTTGAGCCATGCGCGTCGCGGTGAGCCTTTGGTGGTGATCGTGGAGACGGGAGACCAACGTCCGTTCGAGGGGATTTACACCGTGGAGTACCGGCAGGGCGATGGCTGGGATCTGGGGTTCGCCACTGACATGAACACGCCGACCAAGGTGCGCGCGAGCGGTGGCGTGGTTCTGGTACACCAATACCGGCCGGTAGGCGCTCCCACCTCGACTTTGGTGAACGGCGCCTTCAACGGCGCGATGCAGCCTTGTGACACGATGGTCCTTGGCAACGGTGCGCGCTACATCACGGTGAAGGCCTTCGACACGTCCGATGGATCTGCCACCGTCGCAATCGGGTTCGGAAGAGGAAAGAGCATGCTGTGTTTCCGCAACATCTTAACAAAACAGTTCGAAACGCGTGGCGTTCACGCACCGCTACCCTTCGGCCCCGATTACTAGAAACAGCCTGTCTGCGCCTCGTCCACGCAATTTCACTTTATGACCGACAAATTTCATTTAATTACCGAACCCACAAGCAGCAGTGTGGGTTCGGTCATAAAGTGAAATTAGCACCTTACTGGAATCAATAACTTAGGCGGACGATTCGGTCATTAAATGAAATTCTTTTCGGGCATAACGTGAAATTTTCCTACAGTTTTCGGTCATAACTTGAAATTTTCCTCACCGCCTGTTTCATGCCGATGAAATCTGCGTTACCCAATTAAGGCGGCGACATCAGAAACCAAAGGGCAGGGCGCGATCAGGAAGATTATTGAGCCAAAAACTAGTGAGGTGAAATGAAAATGGCTTAAACCGTCATTACTGACGGGATAAGAAGTTTAAGACATTCTCTTTAGACCCGGAGAACCCGATGAAACAAAAATCTTCCAAACGTCTGATCCTTTTCGGATGCCAAATTGTGCTGCTGTTGGCGGTCATTCCGGCCGCCGGGCAAATCCGACTACACGACCCCGCCAGTGATGAGTTGGCCAAAAAGACGCGCGACGCGTTCGCGGAATTCTCAAAAGGCGACGCGAATGTGTTCGAAACGATGCTAAGCAACACGATGAGTTTGAAGGAGGCGACCCTGGCACAATTATATGATTTAAATCGACAGGGCACGCGCGATGCTGTGAACTTAGTTCCGGTGCAGACATGGAAACAGTTGCGAGGCCGTGTAAAGAAAACTCAAGACGATTTTCTCCTTGCCTACAATGCAGCGCGCACGATCCTTGATGAAAAGGCGGCGCAAGCTCCCGACCTGAAGGCAGCCTTGAAATTGGCCCAGGACGAGCTTACTGCCTTGAATACTAAACGAACGCAGAAAGCTGCAGAACTTGATGCCGAACAACCTGACCTCAAAAAGCTTAAAGACTCGTTGGACAAACTCAAAGACGCGTTGGTGTTATCCAGTAAACCCGTCAACAGACTTTCGGATCTCGAGATTGAATTTAATAACCTGAAGTCAGTCTGGGCTGGCATCGCCTCCGTAAAAGAGTTTTGGGAGGCCGCGCAGAAATCAACTAACGCACCCGGATTGCAGTTGACGATCCTCGATGTGGCAGTAACTCACCAGCAAGCAAAAGTAGACCGCCTTAAACTCGATCTCGAGGAGGCTGATGCTGCACAAAAGCGTGGGGCGCGAATCGCGCAACGGCTCCAGGTTGTTTGGTTCCAAGGTGAGGTCGAGGCCGGCGGTCCGACAAAGGGAGAAGCGAAAGCTGGACTGTTCGGGCAAGTCTATAAAGGGATCGGTAGCGTGGCCGACCAGGACGAGCGGGTCCTGGTGACGATCGGAAAACTGGCCAAAGAGGCCGAGGATGAAGTTGGAACAAAACTCGATGCAACTATGAAGTTGCGAAATTTGCTGGATATTCTCGGGCGTTATACAACACTCGCCGGTTATCAAAAATATCTGCTTTTGTCTGATGCAATCGAAGCTGGTGTCGACACGCACCTGTTCTCAATTCGTCGCTCTGCGATTAATACGAGGGATCGTGAGATGTTGGTTAGTTATGGCCTGGACGGTCTCGCCGCCTATCACGCAGGGGGCTTGAGGCCGGAACAGATTGCAAACTTTTTCCGAGCAGCCCAGTCAATCGCGCTCGGAGTTCTCGCATGGAGGGAGGAATGAAAATCAAAACGCTGACGCTCACAGTTCTGATTGCGCTCGGATCATTCAGTTCGTTTGGATGCGGCGGTGAAGAGGCTGCAAGGCAAGTGGCATTGCAACTCCGCGCTTCTGTCATCGAAGACGAAAAACTCATTGACGCGAACATCGCGACGCAAACAGCTTTTTACGAGAAGCAGCGCACGGAGATTGAGAAGTCGCGGGTCGGGCAGCTCATGCCTCAGCCTGATGGGGATCCGGTTCTGGTTCCAGGAGCGATCGTTTTTCGGCTTGATGGGGAGCGGCGTCTGCGTTCAGCCGAAGCAGCCACTGCCATGAGCTTGAATCCTGGGCAAGAAGCACGGCTCAGCAATCTGATGCACTACTTACTGGAAACAAACGACCGTGAATATGAGCTATGGAATAAGCTCTATGAGGACGATCAGAAGGCGCGCGAAGATTTGAAATCGAAGATCGCGAAGTTGCAACGGCAGAAAAAGGTGCTGACGCAGGTGAAGGAGAATCTCAACCAGCTTGCCCTTGCGCCGAACCGCAAGAAACGAGCACGAGCCCTGCTTCTCTTTTCACGGGAAACTTTCGTCGCCCTAAAAAAGTCCGGTCAATAGTCTGATGAGGAGAACACAAAATGGCAAACGAAGCCGCACTTAAATTTCTCGACGAAAAGATTACCGCGTTGCAAATGATTAACCAGGAGTTGACTAACATCTTCATGAGCACTGGTGATTTGGATTTGGCGGATTCCATTCGTGCCGATATTACCAGCCAGAACCAGGTGTTGTTTGCACTGCGATCGGCCCGGAACAGTCTGGCGGCTACGGCTAATGAAGTGCCGCCACCATCGGAGGCGCGAGTCGAGGCTTTAACAGCCGCATTGAGGCGTCTCGATGGGTTCGTTAGGAGCGATCAGAACATCCAGTCGGCACTCGATTTTCTGAACGGTGTCGCAAACCTGATCAGCAACGCTTGAACAACTCGCCGCGTTTTCTCTGCGTCTCTGTGTCTCTGTGGTTGTTTTTTAACACAGAGGCACAGAGGTACAGAGCATCATGAACCTTTACTTCTCCAGGTGATATGGCACGCTCGTGAGGTTGGGCGTATTCAGGGAATTTAGCGCACACATAATCATTCAAGATTGCGGCAAGGGCTGCACGCTCCTGCTTTGTTCGAGGCAGTGCTCCATAGCTGGTTGCGTGGTCCTCGAGCCCTCGTGACAGCAACCCTTCTGGTCCAGTGACAAGTTCCTCCATGTAATTTGAGGCCGGAGAGACCCTTATGAACTCGCGAAAAACTGCGTCTCTGATTTCCAGAGGAGCCAGCGGAATTGATTGCGGGGACCAATGTTTGTGAAGTCGTGAGTCGCTCGCGCCTATCGGTCCCCTGAGTGTTCCGAGGGGTCGAATCCCGGAGAAACAAAGTTGTACTCGATGTGCCTGGTTGTAATTGACTGCCCGACGAGAAGCTCCTATTGAATCGCGCCAGCCAGCGTTGGATACCGAGCGTGCTCTTGCCAGCAATGGCTTCGTCAGAATCCCGAACCGCTCTGACCAGGTCTCACTTTTGACAATGCTCACCTTACAAGATGCGTTGTCACTTCGCCCTTTCGAACTCCCAAGCCGAGTTGCCAAGCCCGGCCCGGGAGCCTTCGAGATCCGATGAGTAGATGGACCTCGGTCCAAACTCCATTGCGGTTGAATGTATCTGACCACTTGATATTACGGCCTGGACCTGAATTGGGCGGCGGTCAGAGAGCACAATCATAAACGAAAGGCTGTTTTCCTTTACATCCACTTCAATCCTCTTATAATCATTGTCACTCAATGCCGTTTGAACTCAGTTCGTTAGATAGGTAGTCCCTTCTCGGTCCTTCTTCTCGGAAAGGATAAACTCGTGATCGAGCATACGAGGAAGTCGACCTATATTCTCTGGCTATTGATCCCCAGTCTCGCTCTGGTCGCAGCTCGATCCTTCGTGCACACAAACGGGCAGGCTCTCGACAATCATCAAGTGTCAAAGACACAGAGCGCCGCATCGAGAAGCGAGCAAATAACTGTGCGCGCAGCAGGCCGGGGAAATCCATACCTTAACCTTCGTGATGGTCATGACCTCCTCACCACTTACGTTGGTAAAGCGGCGCCAGTGCAGATGCTTCAACAAGACCAGGCTCATCCGACTTCGCTAGCGTCGGCAGACTTCGATGAGGACGGTGTGCCTGATCTGGTGACCGGGTATTCCAGCTCGGGAGGAGGGTTGTTGGCCCTCTATCGCGGCAATGTGGATTCGATATTCCCAAATGCTCTCGAAGCCAAGAGGCATGAAGCCGAAGGCTCGTTTGTTGACTCGCCTTTCTTTCCCTCCGCCAGAGTGTTCGAGGGACCGGAGGCGGCTGACTTCATTGAAGCAGGAGATTTTGACGGCGATGGTCACTGGGATGTTGCAACGGCAGCGCGTGGAAGCGCTCTGCTTCAACTATTCTCGGGAAATGGTCGCGGAGACCTGAAGCTCGCCAGGTCCATTCAATTGCCTGGAACGGTGACAGCAGTGGGTGCGGGTGAAGTGAACCGCAGGGACGGCTTGACAGATATTGCTGTTGGCATAGCGGGATTACAGGGACCTCAAGTACTCGTGTTTGAATCACCCCTGGGCGCGTTGCGCGGCCAGCCAGAGGTCTTCTCGGTGCCCTCCGAAGTGGTGGCGATGGCGATGGGCCAACTGGATGATGAATTTACTATGGATTTGGCTATAGCGGCAGGTTCTGAGTTATTAACAATCCACGGCCGTGATAGAAGACTTTCGCTTGATGAAGCAGAGCGCCGTAAAGTTCCTCAAGCGGTTCTCACCAAGCATTCCTTAGACTCCATAATCACATCAATAGCAGTCGGCAACTTCATCGGTTCAGAGCAGGCACAGATAGCGGTGTTGCTGCAGGACGGCAGAGTACAAGTTGTCAACGAAAGTAAGGGAAGGAACATTAGAAAGCGTGCCTTGGTGCTCCCTGGCGAATGGAGGAACGCGTCAAGCCTTGTTCGTGCAAAGATTTCCAGTTTGCCGCACGACGATCTTGTATTGGTTGATAAAACTAACCATCAACTTCACGTTCTAGGAGGTGAAAAAGAACTTGAGTCCTCAGGGAGGACCTCAATATCACTCGACCTGGACAATGAGCCAATGGTTGTGTTGCCGATGCGATTGAATGGTGATGCCTTACAGGACTTAGTGGTCTTAAAGGATGGGCCAAATGGGATCAGCATTTCAGTAACGGCGCCGATCTCCACTTTCGTTGTTAATTCAACAGGGGATGCAATTGATTGTAGTGGGGATGACGGCGTTTGCTCCACTGGTACCATAAATCCTCAAACTGGCAAATGCATATTGACCAACGAATGCACATTGCGAGCAGCTATCAACCAAGCCAATGCGCAGCCTGGCGCCGACGCTATTGCCTTCAGTGTGTTAATGGCGCGCGGTGATAACATCACATACGGAGACCGGGTAGTTACGGATGTATTGACAATTGATGGAACCAGTTCACCGGCTGGAAGAGTGGAATTGAGGGATTTCCCACTCATGATAGCCGCTGGGAACAGCCTGATTAGAGGAACGGCGATTAACGCCAACTCCCCCGCGGCATTTTACGACTTGATTTCTATTCACACTAAAAGCGGTAACATCATTGAGGGTAACTATATCGGTACGGATGTCACCGGTTCCATTGCATTGGGCGACAGTAACAGTGCGATCACAGTAGATCCCTCCTCTCCAAATAACACAATAGGTGGCACGGCGCCGCCAGCAAATAACCTTATCTCGGGCAACAGACTCTTTGGCCTGGTGATCTTTTCTACAGGGAATGTAGTGCAGGGCAATTTCATCGGCACCGATGCCAGTGGCACTGGCGCATTAGGAAACGTTGGAGCGGGCGTTGCGATCGGAGGAAGCAATTTAGCGGTTGGAGCGACGGCAAATAATCTAATTGGAGGGACGGCTCCAGGAGCCCGCAACATCATATCGGGCAATAAACAATTCGGAGCGTCAGGATCCGGCATCTTCATCGCAGGTAGCGCAACGGGGACTCTAGTGCAGGGGAATTACATTGGCACTGATGTGACCGGCAAGGTCGATTTGGGTAACGGTCGGTACGGTGTGCTTATCAACAGCGTCGCCAACAACACGATAGGCGGAACGTCTGTTGGAGCGCGTAACATCATTTCGGGTAACCAGTCTATTGGGGTTTGGATCACGGGGACGTTGGCAACCGGTAACAGCGTTCAAGGTAACTATATTGGCACGGATCTTAACGGCACTGCTGACCTGGGCAATACTTTGGTGGGAGTGTTGCTCGCCAATGGAGCTGCGAATAACATGATTGGCTCAGGCAATGTTATCTCGGGAAACAACGCCAGTGGAATGGAGATCAACAGCGGTGCAACAAATAATACTATTCAAGGCAATTACATAGGCACAGACGCAATGGGCACCGTCCCGTTGGGTAACGGACTTAATGGGATTTTGATCATCGGCGCATCTAACAATGTAGTTGGGGGAACGACCTCTGGTACCGGCAATGTGATTTCGGGAAATGCCGGTGGAGTTGGAATTACTTCTTCTACAGGTAATCTCGTTCAGGGGAATTTCATAGGCACTGATGAAAGCGGCACAGTGGACATTGGTAATTTGGGTGACGGAGTAACTATTGCGGGGCCTGCGTCGAACAACCTCATTGGCGGCACAAGTTCTGGAGCACGCAACATCATTTCGGGCAATGACTCAGACGGCGTCAGAATCAACAATGCCGCTACAGGTAACATGGTGCAAGGTAACTACATTGGTACTGATGTGAATGGTTCTGCCGACCTCGGGAATTCATTTCAGGGGGTGAACATAACTAACGCAAGTAATAATGTGATTGGTGGGCTATCTGTTGAGGCGCGTAATACGATCTCGGGAAATAATAGTAATGGAGTTCAAATCAATGGCTTTACCGCGACAGGAAATCAGGTGCGAGGGAATTTAATCGGCACGCAATCGAACGGAACGAGCGGGCTTCCGAATACCGGGCATGGTATTTTCGTTACTAACTCTGCCAGCGACAACACGATTGGAGGAACCGATAGCAATGCCGGAAACAAGATTCAGAACAACGGTGGCGATGGAGTCTTTGTAACTTCGGGCACAGGCAACGCTATTGTTGGAAATTCTATATTTGCCAACGTTGGCATGGGCATTGATCTCGGCGCTAATGGAGTCACTAGCAACGATTCGGGCGACGTTGATTTGGGCGCGAACAATCTGCAGAATTTTCCTGTCCTAACATCGGCCTCTGGTTCCGGTGGCAAAACGACAATCCGAGGTACGCTTGATAGCAAACCCGGCACGGCTTTCACTGTCGCCTCCTATTCCAACAGTCAATGCGACCCTTCCGCATTCGGCGAGGGCGAAGCTCCACTTGGGTCAACCACGGTCACAACTGATGCGAGCGGTAACGCGAACTTTATTATCACCTCGTCCTCATCTTTGCCAGTTGGTTATTCAGTCGCGGCAACAGCGACCGACGCCGCTGGCAACACGTCCGAATTCTCTCGTTGCCTCTCCGTCTCCGTAGAGACTTTCCGCCTGTCGGTGTTGATCACGGGAAACGGATCGGTCGTCACCACTGAAAGCGGTATCGCTTGCCCGACAGACTGCACCGAGGATTATCCCAGTGCTACTAAGATAGGCCTTATTCCTATAGCGGGGAGTGGTTGGAAATTCGATGGCTGGAGTGGCGAGTGTCAGGGTAGTGGTCCATGCGTGATCTCCATGACGACGAATCGGAGCGTCAGGGCCAACTTTTCGCCAATAATAAAGGAGCCGCTCCTCCTGAATGTCACTAATGGAGGGGCTGTTATCAGCGTCCCAGGTAGTCTGAACTGTTCGGGGCCACAAACATGCACGGAGTCGTATAACGAAGGGGAAGAGTTCTCGCTTGTCCCGATGGCCATTGCTGATTGGGAGTTCCGAGGTTGGCAGGGATTCTGTCAAGGTAATGTCGGCCCTTGCCACGTGACCATGAATGGCCCAGTGGCAACTACGGCAGTTTTTGGACGGAGAGTTCAAAGGAGAATCACTAACCCCGTAGGTATTCCTCGACTTCCGATTGGCAGGCCGGTAAATATTCAATTTATTTTTGTTCCGGGCTCATTGATGCCCTTGTCTTCGCTGAGCTCGCGAAAAGATTGGGAGCTTGACCTTGATCAAGCGCTAACGGACGCCGACGTGAATAACGTAAAGGTTGAGTTGTCGCGTGACAATGGCAAAACTTTCGAGACCCTTTTTGCCAACATAGCCAATGTTGGTTCAGCTTGCTGGACGGTCACTGGGCCAGCCACAACCGAGGCACTAATTCGGGTCTCGAGTATAAGTGATCCATCAGTCTTCGCCATCAGCGACCAGGCTTTTGTGATCGACCATTCCGGAATCCGGGGAATGCAACTCGCCGCGGGACTCACAGGCTGTGAAGAGTTGAGTACGAGCGACCAGCGATCCACGATAAGGGGAACTTCGTTTTATGCGGACAGATATTACTTCTTTGGATCAATTGGGCAACAGATCGCAATAACCTCTACTTCTCAGGCGCTGAATTCCTACCTCTATCTGGTAGGCCCGGATGGATCGTTAATCGCGGAAGACAATGATGGAGGTGGTGCGACCGACGCGCGAATACCAGCAGCCAGTGGTTTTCTTACACTACCTGCGACCGGAACCTTTGTGATCGAAGCCACTTCTTTTGACGCCAATGCTCTGGGTGGCTATCAACTCCGACTGGACACTGGCGCTGTGTTACTCACTGCTGAGAACACGGAGCGGGCACTGGCCCTCGACTCGGTGACCATGATTCGCGATCCTTTTCCGTTGTTATCGACTAACTTCAGTCCCGATCAGCGCACCCGCGTTTCGCTTTTCTCCGTCAATTTGGAGTTAGTGCCAGGTGAAACTAATTCCGTCGTCACCGCTCAAGCCGAAGATTCAGAACACAGAATTTACCCACTCACAGTTGAATTCGTTGGAAGAGTCCCGAATTTCCCCTGGCTCACGCAGATAAATGTCAGGTTGCCTGACCAACTGGCTAATGCGGGAGACGTGTGGGTACGCACTAGTCTGCGTGGGGTCGTCGGCAATCGAGCACTGATCAACATTAGATAATGCGCCCCTCAGACCTTCTTTGATTCGTTGAAAAAATCAAAATATGCAACTAGGCCCGCTTAGTTCTTACCTAGGGTTTGTCCGGCAATTTCACTTTATGACCGACAAATCTCATTTTATGACCGAACCCACAATTGTTTTGAAAGATCTCGGCGTACTGTGGATTTACTTCGATTGCGAAAGCAGGATTGCAGCCTGCAAGTCGTGCAGACTCAGTTAGTAGTCCGCCTCCAGAGTAGACGCTTCCTTCTTTGCCGTTTCGGCATCTAGTCTCACGCAAAACAACAGTTTGCGATGGGGTCAGGGTGATTACACCTACAGTGATATGTCCTGTAGGGTAGTGATTGCGCCGAACGCTTCGGAGAGTGCGGAACTGTTTAGATCGAGTACCGGAATTCGCCCGTTACGTTTGCCTGAGACAACTCGAGGACCGTCTTTCGCAAGACGGATTACGACCTGTCTTTTTGAGAATTCAACCTGGATGCGGTTGGCGGGTGCGAAGCCGGCATGGACTAAGTATTGTCCCTCAAGCCAAACGCGTGGGGCGTCTTTGTTGTGGCCGATTGTGGTGGGGATACGCGGGGAAAGATGTTCATTGCCACCTTGATTACCGCTCTTTGTGTCAGCAGAAGTCGGTTCAAGGCCATGGGGTATTGGAAATTCTGCGAGGCAGGAGCGGCATTCGAGTCGTTCTTCGGTCTCCGGGTCCTCGTCATAGATTTCGGAGCTTCTCCGGATTAAAGGTACCCCGGCTGTGGTTCGGTCATAAAGTGAAATGGGCTGATCACTAGAATCAATAACTTATGCGGACGATTCGGTCATTTAATGAAATTCTTTTCGGGCATAACTTGAAATTTTCCTCACCGCGTTTTTTACCGTGAGTTCACGATGTTAGTCGTCAACGCTCTCACTAACTAGGGTTTGTTTCCATTCATGGACATTGCTGTGCTTTTCTGTTTAGTGCAGGCGGATATGATTAACGCATGGGCGTTAGTTCCATACTTGATTTATCGCGTCTACGCAGTTTGGTGGGGCTATAGACTTTGGGAGTTGAATCCCCCACCGCGATTGTCAGTCCGCTCCAGTATCCATAGATGAAACTCCGCCAAAATAAACCGCTGAGGAGCCTCGGGATCTACAACTCCGTGACGAGACATCGGCCTCTGCGCGAGCGCATAGCTCACTGAATTCTTGCTGGTCCAAATCCATTGAGTCGCAAATGAGGGAGCGCATGCGTTTGGTCAAAGCGCCGGCGGCTAGAATTTCAGCGATCGATCGTGGGTATGGATGTCGTTCCGTTTCCGGAGGGATAAGTCAGTGGTTGTTGTCATGGTAGGTCCTATTGTCTTCAAGAGATAAATGCTCAATCAATAGAGCGGTTCTATCTGAGTGATTCGATAGTCCTTCGCGTCGCGTGAGGGATAGATATAGGCGTCGTCGTTGTGGTCCCCTGGTTCGCTGAGGGGAAGGTGGATGCCCTGGTCGTCGCCTTGCGTGAATTGTTTGACGAGTGTTATCGCATCGGCGATGGCTGACCGACCGCTTCTGGCTTCGATATTAAGGAAAAGGGACAGCTTTTAATTTCGATGCGATAACTCTTGGGATCTTCCGATTCTGTTTCCAGGTCTGATTCGTTCGAGGGAGCTGGAGTGGGGTTAATTCGTTGGAGCGCGATCCGTGCTAGTTCGGCACAGTCTTCGCTCGTTGGCTGAAGCATCAAGGAGCGCAGGGGATGATCGCAAAGGTTGCCGTTTGTCAGATCGCCGTGGTTGGCAATCTGTTGGAGGGTTGTGATGGCGGTCTGATATGCGTTACAGGCGCGTGCGATAAAATCGGCGTCAGCCTGAAGCGTTGATCGAATTTCGGGGGTAACGTGTGGAAGTAGCTGGCCTGATTCATACTCTGCAACCACGGCGACGATGATTGGCCCGAGCTCGCGGATATGACCAGTGGTCGCGATGATCTCAAAGGCGTCGATGTTCGGATCGTCCTGGTAGTGTCGGACGGCATAGGGTGGGTTTGTTATCTGAGTTTCAGGCGCACTCGCCGTGTCGAGTGCGGTTTGTGGTGAGAACGTTATTCGGTTGTCTTGGATGATGCAATCAACCGTCGTGTCGTCTTCTTTTTCCCATGAGTCGCATGTGTAGGGATGTTCACGGTCGTCGCCGTGAGTGTAGCGAAGGTTGTTCAGTTTGCCTTGACTTAGCAGCTCAGAAACAATGTCTTCAGCGTCAGATGAACTGGTGGCGTCTACCTGAACGTCGGCGTATTCCGAGAGGTCTTGGGCCACGCGTACTATGTACGTTTTAGTTGATGTAGATGGGTGTGTCATTGGAGCATCGAAAGGGTTCAATTGGATCGTGATGTGGCGTGAGGGTCAATCCTCAAGCCAGAAGTCAGTCGCGATCGCCCGACAGAGCAGGCGGAGGCATCTAACTAGTCGCTGAGTGACTCGGGTAAATGTCAAAACAATTTTTACATGGCTCATACATGCAGTCTGGTAGCCGCCGAATTTTGAAGAGTGAGTTGTGAGGCAGTATTACGTTGGGATCAGAGGTAGTTTATAGTCGACCAATAGGAGTATCCTCACGCGGTTCCATAGAGCTGAAGCTGAGGTTCAGACGGCGCGTGATCAATTACGGGCTGTTGTGTTTGTTCCGGTTCACCGGCTGCAAGTTGCAGGAGACCTGTGTGCTCGACGATGAAAAAGTTAGCGCGGTTAACCACCTCGTCATAAGTAATCGGGAAGTCCTTATGAAAACTATCAACCGCTTCGCCTTCCTCTTGGTTCATTTGCTCGCGCGACCTCTTGCCGTATGCCGGCGGGAGCCAGTTCTTACGTTGAGAGCCGAAGATGTTGAACTTCGCTAACAGGTGTTCGTCCAGGAACCAAATGTGTGCCGTTCCCTTTTTGAAGAACTTGACCCGGAAGTAACGCAGGTCCATGTCGAAGTCGCGGGTGTTGTCCGCGAGAGCGCACGCGTTACTAACGAGCAATCCCACATCGGTGCGATCATCTGACAGGTAATTGAAGACTTTCACCATGTCAGCGAGCTTGCGATGAATGTCGTAATCCAGCTTTGGCCCGGAGAATGACCACGAAGATAAGCCGTTCATCGGGAGAATGATCTTCTTATTGATCTTGTACGCCTTGTTGGTTTTCCACCCGTTGAAGTAATGGACGTTGCCATTGTGAATGGACTCGTCCCACGTAAACTTACGAGTCATCTCATCGAACAGCGCCAGGATTGATGACTCGATGCCCTCGACAATCTTGCCGCGCATTTCTCGAATCAACTCTCCAATATTGAAAACTGTGAAGTCGTAGTGCCTTAGTTCTTTAAGCTTCGCATCGAGCTCGCTCAAAATGTTTGAGGTGTAGAGTCTATGAAATCGCGGATCGTGGATCAGCAAGCCCCAGTACTTCTCACGTAGTCCCGCAAGATACGCATTCACGTGATCGGGCCTGTAGTCGCTGGCTCCTTCGACTTCCAGCTTAATGAGTGGTTTGGAGTAGTCGTGCCTGTCGTCATCATCCTCTTTTTTGATGCGGTCGAGAATGTGGGGGCGCAGGGCGTTGTATTCGTCAATCAATCGAATGCCGGCTCGCGCTTCGAGGTTGAATCGAGCAACCATTGCTGAAGCAAAGTCAGCTTCTACGATTTGAGTATCCGGGGGTGGCAGGTTTTCGCTGTGTGACTCAGCCCGGCTCAAGCTATCCAGGATGATGGAAGGAGCCGCGGGTCGTTTCAGGTGGAGCTTGATTAATGCTGCGTCTACTTGTGTCGGACGGTCCCCGGCGACAAATGCTCCGGTCAAATATTCGATTTTGGCACCAAGCTCTTCGAGTCGACGCACTACCGCTTTGCGTACGTTCGTGAACGGGTTGGTAATAGTCTCAGCATTCACCAGACACCGGAGGTGTCCGCCGCTGCGCTCCAAGAGAGCCAGCGCCCTCTGCAAACATTCCGCGCCAATACTGAACGGGAAATTGGCGATGATGAGGTGGTAGACCTTGAACGTGTCGAAGCTCAGAATGTCGTCATGCACCAGCCGGAAGCCTTTCGCTCGTAGAACGTTGTGAAAATCGGGATTGATTTCGACTACATCAACTCGGGCAAGACGTTCGCGGCCGTAACGATTACGACAGCCCTCCTTCCTATCAACAATGTACTGACCGATAACACCCCGACCTGCTCCTAAATCGAGCACGTCCTCGATGAAGTTGAGATCGAGACCGGCGAGCATTACCTTCGTCGGTGTCGGGTAAAAGTCTTCAATGAATGTGGTGTTCATTTGCGGTGCCTTCACGTTTTTGTAAACACGGTTAGTCTTCGTGCGAGTGTTCAATCGTCACGCCAAGAAATGAAATTGGAATCGGTGGGGAAGTGTTAAGAGTGGGTAGTAGAGTTAGTGATCATCGTTCTAACCAGGTGGCGATTCGCATGTTGAAGCCGCAAGTTCGGCGTGCGATGTGGTTGGCAAGATATACGGGGTTCCAGCACTCGGCGATGAAACAACGGTCGTATTCGCCGATATTTCCGGCTTCATCCAGCGTGCGAGTACCTTGTAGGCTCCACAGCGTATCACCCAAAAGTGTTGGCTTAGTGGGACCAAAGGATTGGAGGATAGTGCCACCATTGCGCAGGGTTGCTTCGACATAGGCACGGAGAGCTTCGCGTCTGTCATTGTAGTGACTTATAAACCAGTCGAAGTTGAAGTTGTCGCCTTGACCAAAAGAGCCGGACCAGTAATCACCAGTCATAAAATACTCGTCGGGAGGGTGGCCTTTGCATGAAGTCGATTTCAGACCACAAAGACCACAAGATGAAAGATTCGGATCTGTAGCGTTGGACATGTGGCGGTCTTTTACAGCGAATGCAAGGGTAATGACGGCTAACGATGGATTAAGCTGCCTGTGTTGTTAGATCGATCCAGCAAGTAGCACAGCGAACACGGTGTGGGTTTAATGGGCTTGGTTCTGTCTTTGTATGGTTAGTTTCGAGTTCGCATTCGTTTTGTATTTCATCGAGTGCTTTGAGGCAGGAACCGATTAGAAGGTCAAGGTAGCGTTTACGCTGCTCGGGGATGTGAGGGTGATCAGTAAGTCCAAAGAGTGGGCCAGCAGAGTCCATTAAAGCCCACTCTGCCTCTGTGTGAAGATGTTCTGCTCGAAGAGTTGGAGAGTGGCCTTCGGGAAGTCCTGTGTAGCCGTTGAGGCGATGTGCAGCATCGCACGCTGCATAGTACGCGCGAAGTTTTTCCTTAATGTGGTTCGGTTCGTCCTGGCCGTGAAGGAGGCAGAAGTTGAAGTCGTCCGGCGATGGGATGGGTTTGCCTGCTAACTTTTCTTCGCGACGGGAATCCAAGCGCGCAACTCCGTTGCCTTCGTAAATAAAATTGAAACTGTCGAAGATCGGTTTGATGTACTCATCTTCATGAGCTTTGACGGTTTGCGCTACTGCCAGTGTTTCGCAGACAGCGAATGCTAATTTTGCATTCTCCCTGGACCAACGTTTGAACTCTTCGATGGTTGGTTGCATCTCTCCTCCGGTTATTGGTAGTTAGCGTGCGTAGCTTCTTCGCCAGTCTCCCTGATAAAAGCGCGCATCGCGTTCCATTCAGGTCGTAAGAGCGTCTGTGCTTATAGGCGCAGGCTCGAAGCCATCGTGTAGCTTGATTGGGTACAGGGTGCCGGTGGTTTCGCGGAATCGGGAGTCGGAACTGTCCAGAATGCAGCCGCCAAGGTGGCATGTCGGGTGTCACCTTCGGGCTGGGCGTGAATGTATTCGCGGCCAGAGATGAATCGCCGCACGATTTTTATTACAGGGATACTGGCGATGTCAGATTCCTCAAGAGGACCATCTACGCAGGGCAGCGCGACCTTGTCAAAACGGGAGCTGATGGTATTTAGATGACTGACAGTACCGTCTATGGATTTGTAGATTCGTACGATGATGTATTTCGAGATCGGCCGTTGTATATGCTTATCAACTTTCCATTGGACTTGGCCTTCGTTGTCGATAGTGCAAATGAGAAGTGCGTCTGAGGGGCGTGGTTCGGCTTCACACAGAGCAGCCCAGACGGTGTGATCGAACAGATCTTTATATTCGTACACGAGCAGAGCGATGCATTCGCGACGGGCTCGCTTTACGGCGTCAGCAACAACAGTTTCACGCAGTTGAGTCGTGGTCGTGTTCATGATCATGTTGTGGACGAAAAGAGTGATTGAAGTTCGGAGAGCATCTGCCGCCCCTTAATAGGGATGGAGTTGCCGATTGGTGGGTGACCTTCACAATGTGTGTGCGGGTGGCTTAGCTGGCTCGTGGATGATGGCGGTTGTAGGAGCGCCGCAAGTGGGTTTCGTTTAGATGCGTGTAAATGGCGGTAGTTGAAATATCCGCATGGCCGAGTAAAGCTTGTACGTGTTTGAGTTCGGCGCCGTGGTGAAGAAGGTGCGTGGCAAAGGTATGTCGTAAGGTGTGCGGTGAAACGTGGTAGATAGCAGCGGCTGCTCCGTATCGTGAGATCAAGGTCCAGAGTAGTTGTCTAGTAAGAGGTTTTTGCTGATTGAGAAATAAATGTGAATTGGAAGTGGTGAAGGGAATTGACTTTGTCTCGACATAGTGCTCGATAGCAATTGCAGCACTTCTTCCGAAGGGAACTATGCGTTCTTTTCTGCCTTTACCAAAACAAGTGACGAGGCCATTACGAAGATCGATATCTTGGTGACGCAGGACTACTACTTCGCTAACACGTAGACCAGCGCCGTACATCAGTTCGAGGATGGCGCGGTCACGGATGCCTTCGGATGTGTTGAGCTCAGGGGCGGCGAGAAGTAATTGAACCTCTGCCTCAGTTAGATAATGTGGGAGGTAGGAACGTGGTGGCGGGGTATTGAGGTCGTCTGTTGGTGTAGTGTCTATGTAGTGGTCAAGGGTCAGAAAAGCATAGAAGCTTCGTATAGTGCTTGCAATTCGACGAATCGTGGATGTCGATAAGCGAGCCTGAGTTAACTGCGCGATAAACTGTCGGAGATCGTGTGGTTGTAAGTGTTCTATGGGTATCTGTGATTGGTAAGCAAAGTTAGTAAGTCGGGCGAGGTCATTGGCGTAGTTTGTTGTTGTATTGGTAGTGAGGCCCTTCTCAACGGTGAGGTAGCGGAGAAAGAGAGTAGTTAGGGGAGGTCCTTTCCGCATGGTAGTTAGTTGAATGTAGCTGTGAGTTCAGCGATGGTGGAGTGAGTGAGTCCGATGACTCGAATGAGAGATTGGCGTCGATCTAAACCTGGATGTCTTGTACGATCGGTGCTGTTGAGTGAGGTTAGTGCAATCATTCGTTGCAGGATTAATGCGTATTGCTGAGATGGCAGATGCAAGTGATTCAGTGCGGCGGTTGCGACTGCATCGTAAAAGAGTTCGAACGCTTTGAGTGACTGAAAATCTTCATTCTTCCAGGCGGTAATAAATCTCTCCTGTTGTATGCCTCTGGCAAGTTCGTGAGCAACGAGACCTATCAATTGAGCGTTGTCAGGTGTGTCGCGTTTCAATAGGCGTAGGAGGCCCGTCGAAATTCCTAAATACGATCCGGCAATTGTTTGCAAATTGGGATAGTTGTCGTAATAAACGAAAAAGCGGACTGTGTTGTATCGTCCAAATAACTTCAGGACTGGAGCTGCCTGTTCTTTGAGACGATCGCAGGTTGGTTCGTCCTGAACTATATGGAGTTGAGCAAGCCATGTTGCGCGAGCAAAAGTGTCGTTGGCGTTTTGGGGAGGCGTTGCCGAAAGACTCGAGTGGAGCCAGGCAGGTAGTTCGGTTGGTTTGAGGGTTCTGAAAAGCTGGATCACCTCGTCAGTATTGGCAGGGTTGAGCGTGACGGGTGGATTGCTGTGAGGAATGCGAAAGCGTGGAGTTTGGGCTTTAGTCGATGAAGCTATGAGAGTACAAAAAAGAATTGTGAAAGCAATCAGGGTTGATGGTGGGCGGAAGTTGTATTTGGTGCTCATGAAGGCTACTCCGTAAGTGGTGTGGAAGTGTCGTGAGTGACTAACCGTTTAATTGTTTCACCGTTTTGACGTGACGAGAGTGGGTGAGATAGGTGGCTATCAAAGAGCGACGTGGAGTGTGTGAGGCATAACAATGCCGAAGCACTGCGATCCTTGGAGTGAGATGTGTGCGGGCTCTTATGTTTTGCAAGGAGACTTCCTGCGGGTTGTGCATCCGTGGCCATGCGGCCTGAGCGGGGTGCGCTGTTTTTGTGCGCGGGGGTAGTCGTTGCGTGACAGTCCTTTTCGCCACATGGTGAGGTTAAAGTCGATGTTATCTTTTGCAAAGTAGAGAGATAGTGAGTCTTCGATACCGCGGACCGAAGAAAAGGGAGCCGTAGCCTGTTTGTAATCATTGATTATGTTGGTTAACGCCGCATGATGTTCTGGCGTGAATAGGCGTTGATAGTAACCTTTGGGGAAAAGGGGTTTTGGTGTTGCCACGTTTTTACCTCAAGAGTGGAAGCGACTGCTGGAACCCCAATGTGGGTTTATGGAGGCTGTAAGTCACTGGACGCTTATCGTTGAACCGGAGAAGTGGGAGTTAGGCCGCGAGGGACAGAACGGAGCCTATTGCCGTAATAACTCGTCGTCGCTGTACTGACCAAGTCTCTTTGCACACGCGCCCATCCGTTTCCGTGGCGGTTGTAGTCATCACGCAGAGGCGCACTATCAAAGCGACGGATCAGTACTGCGATGAAACGGTCTGTTGAGTTCACGTTTCCTTCTCGGCAGGCGTTGTCGACCTGTGGAGGTCAATCACGCGCTCTGGTGCAGCACGTATCCTTGACTTTATTTGCCGCTTTCTTTGGTGTGGTTGTCAGGCGGCATAGAGCCGGCGCCAGGCAGCGAGGCTTTCGTCGCTCTTAGTTTGGCGACGGTAATCGGACCGGGGCATGATTCTGAATAGACCGCGGATGGTCCAGCGTTGAAAGCATTTGAGGTCGGCATGCGGCTGTTTGCCGCGTTGGTGAAAGACCATTGGATAGGGTTCTATGCCTCGCTCAATCATTCGTTTGAAGCGATACCAAATTCGGTCCCAGGTTTCGTGTTTGTCGAAACCGATTAACATGTAGCGCGGACGTGTGATGGTGGGATGCCCGCTTTCTCGATTTATCTATTCCTGCGAAGAATACCTGCTCGTCTCTTAGATTGTCCCATGCACATAGAAGCACTCGGCGTTTGAAGGATGTACTGCGATATTGTGTAACTTGAACCATTAATTTGCCGCCGCGGCAACTTAATGGTTCCAATAGCGCCCGGCAATTAATTGGTTCCAGTTTTTCGGAATTGATACAACGAGAACCGACCACACGAGTCTCTGGGCTGACGCGCAGCGAAAATACTTAACCCAAAACCCGGAAAACACTAACTCGCAGGTTTATTGCGGGAGGCTTACAGGTGTGAATGGGCTGGTGCAACTTAGGCTGCTTGAATGAGAGCCGAAGGGGTTGTAAGTTCGAGTCCTACCTGCGGAGCACCAGCTTGAAGGAGGCCGCTGGAATTAAGGCCAGCGCTCTCTCTTTGCCAAGCTGTGTTCGTAATTGCAAGTAGATCGAACGGGGTCCTCCGAAACAATAACATTCTCTTCACAAAGTGGTTTCCAGATCAGGTGGTCCACTGTCGACGTAATCTTTTAGATTGCGATAAGAACGATCGATCTTCTTCAACCAACAGCCACGCACGGATGAACGTTTGAGGAACTTGACTATTTGATCGAAGCCTGTCCGACCTGGCTTCTTGGCCGTTTCTACATCACGACAACGATCACGTCATCTGGTTTTGAAAGCAGACTTTTCGTTTTGGGCTGATGCACTTCTTTCATGAGAATTCCACAATCCTGAGTCCCGCAGCATGAACAATTAGATATGTGAATGTCGGTTTGATCAAGCAGCCGTCTTTACGGTAGCGACGTTGTTTGATGAGGCTATTGACAGTGCTGGTGGACCGATGCTAGCAATTGTATCTTTCACAAAGGTCCTCAGGCGTCGATGAATCTCATACTCGATAACGAGATTGCAGAACTAAGCACGTTGAAAACTAAGATGATTACACGCACATCTTGAACTGAGTCGGAAAAAGGCATCAGAAGTTCGGCGGATGTGCTTTGAGTCCTTTGGCAAGGTCGGTTATCCGAAACAGGATAAGGACAACGAGCAGTGGTTCAAAGATGCACAGTGCCATTAACAAACAGATTGGCAGAATGGAGTCACTCTTATGCGTAAGGGTAACGAAGGGCAAACAAACGATCTTCTAATAGGTACCGTAACAGCCATCTTGGTTCTTTTGGTGAGTCTTGTGGTAGGTAAGGCTTTGGATTTACTCGATTTAAAAACAGTTGCTATCGGTACATTCATTTGTATAGTCATTGTTCTTGGAATAGTTGGCTTATTCCATGTCATTGAACATGCTAGCCATAAAGACGAAATCGATATCGTTGTGAAAAGATTGAACGAACTCATTCCACCGACAGGTTTTTCTTGGCTTCTTAGTGATGCAGGGTTGATAGATATGGAAAGCAAAGTTAAATGCAAAGAAGTTTGGATCATATCGCCAGACCTTTCTCATGATACTGTCAGGGCTGATATTCAAAGAGCTGTGAAGAAGAATATTAAGAGAGGAGTCACCTATACTTATATTTTGCCCAAGACAGAAGCGATAAGTGCCCTATTACCTTCTTTGCGTAATCTTTTTGCTTCAAACGATAGCCAATTAAAGGTAACGCAAATTCCGGAAGAGGGGTTTCGCTACCTTACAATAAGGCACATTGCAATTTACAATCCAAATATGGAAAACGATAATGCACCTCAGGTTTTTATTGAGTTACCGATTAAAGGATGTGGGTATTGGGCAGAAATTGCTCAAGATGCCGGTATTGCTCTTACTGGACGAATTAAAAAGTTGATTAAAGAGGAATCTATTTAGCTCAAGGATAGGTGCCTAACAACTCATTCAACCGGCGTGCAATTAGCTTGCCTCTCATCAAGACTTGTCCGTAACGGCGGTTCGCACGCGCGGTTAATTCGGGCGTTATGTGTAAGTGTCCCGAGTTAGTACCCTCGGTGAAGTAGAGATCTACGCGTTTGGGTTAATAGACTGTGAGAACATGTTGGCGGGTGATACCAAATAAATTAGCATGTCTTAAACCGCAGGGTTTGGATCACTTCTCGCAACTCGTAAAAGAAACCCAGCACTTCAGTCGCTGGCGTCAAAAAGAAGTTGCGAAGATTGTCCACTGTGGGGAGCACGAATTGAGAAAGGCCGCGGGAATTAAGTCCGGCGGCCTTTCGCCGGAAATTCCGGTCAGACCCTGTCACGTCCGCTAAGATCTGTCTTGTTATGTGCGGGCAATTGGCGCTTATCGTTATCACTTAATTGGTTCGCGTTTCAACCGAGAATAAGTTCGGAGCGGTTTTTCGAAAACGTGCTTCTAGATCATTCCCATTCTTATGACGGTCACGGAGTTTGACGAGACCGGCTTCTAGATCTTTCTCGGCTAACACAACAGCCTCTCCAACTCTCGCATCCAGCTCGAAAACTTCCTCCGCAAGAGGGGATAGCTTAGCGTGTATCTCGGGATTCAACATTGCGACTACTGCGAGTTGGCCTAGAATTTGCGGCGCAAGCTGATGCATCTCCGCGTCATAGCGTCGCACCATTTCAGGATCTAGACGTCGGCGTGCGTTACAATCCCAAGTTAACCAGCATATAGAGTGCACTAACGCGCCTACAGATACCGTGTATGCGCGAACCGCTTCACGTAGTTCTGTATCAAGACTGGTGCGTCTCACAATCCCAGCCTTGATGTCTTCCACCTCCGATGTGGTCTCAGCAAGTTGGCGCCGAGTCTCTTGAAAATCTTGTTTTGAAGCAAGATTGGCACCCTTAACGTTTAGATAAGCCCCTAACCACCCTGTCAGGAGACCAACAACGCCACTTAAGGCGGCAAACACGATAGTAGTCAAATCGGCTGTGAGACCTTGTAAGGTGAAACTTGTTGCTTGCCACATCAGAGCACCTCAGGAGTATAGAGTGATTATGCTAGCGCTGATCTCCTGCCGAAAGCCAAGCGTGAATTTGTTCCCGCATAGCTTTGAGCAAAACCCATTCTAAATGTGCGCTCCTCCAAGATTTTAAGAAAGTGCGCATTTCGGTTCCAGGCCTCAAAAACAAGTTGCGAAGATTGTCCCCGCCGCTGGAAACATTTCCGGCGGCCTTTTCTCTTTGCTCCCGCAGGCACGCGTTAACTGAGTTCACGGGAACTCGACCGAAACGTTTTCGGCGCATAGCGCATACAAGTAAGGAGACTCCAAAAAGTCTCAATGTCTGAACGGAAGGGTGCGCGCTATGAAAAACTTACGTTTGTTGTTGCGTCTGGCTGGCCGCAAACCTTTACCGTATAACCAAACAGATCTATGCTACCTGCTGCCGGCTAGAAATCCGTTCACAAACAGCCATGTCCTTGTCAGCTTGGTTAATAGTCACAACCAAGTTAATGTTTACTCACATCAAACAGCACAACGGTACAATTGAAGGAGGTGTCATGCAGTCTTTTCAATTCTTCGCTCTTGTGCCAGGGCGCACCTCAAAACTCTATCGGATTCTCTCCACGATCACGCTGGCACTATTAATTCAGTTCGTCCCCATGCTTCACGATGCTCACGCGCAAACGTCGCAGCGTGGGCCGTTGAAATTCGATCCGCTAACACCAGAGGAACGCGAGTTGGCCACTCGCTTAGCTGAAGCAGATCCTCGCGTCAAACGACTGCGCGGAACAGGCCGGCAAGTGTTGATCTCCGTGGAATTGGCGACGCCGAAAACGACTGGAGAAAATAGCCGTCATGCCGAAGTGCTCTACTACCGTTACAACGGCAATCAAGGCGTCCTGGCACTGGTTAACTTGCAACAGCAGGCAGTGCAGGAAACGGTAGCTATCGACGGAAATAGCGTGCCTTTGTCGACCGGAGAGGTCAACCAGGCTGTCGGCATCGCGCTCCAAGACAGAACCCTAATCAATCTACTTGGTCCGAACTATCAGCAATACCGGCCTACGACTCTGACTGTGCGCGAAGGACGGCCCAACCCTGTCGAGGCTTTGCGGATACTCGCTAGTTCACGTACTGATCGATGTTACCGGCGTCGTTGTGTATCGCTGCTCTTCCGGCAAGGAGATTCTTTCTTAACCGGAACCTCAGTTATCGTAGATCTCACTGCGCAGAACGTGCGCGTGGAACAACGTCCACTCAGACGCCACCCATGAGAAGGAGGACAAGATGAAATTGAGAAACAACCTCACCCTCAGTCTGTTTTCACTGTTCGCCGGTTTCCTAATATGGGCTCAGCCGGCGACTGTGCACGCGCAATGCTCCGCACCGTACTTCATTGACCAGCGGTTTCCGACCGATGTTGTTCTGCCGGAAGAGACTCGATGGCGGTTTTGCTGGCAACGCGTTAACAAGAATGGTTTGGTTATCAATGCGGCATTCTTCCGCAAGTCTCCAACCTCTCCCTGGGTTCAGGTAATATACGACGCCCGCGTAATTGAATTGTTTGTGCCTTATCACAGCGGCTCGCCGCGCTTTCTTGATATGAGCAGCTTTAACTTTTCGCTCTTCCCCTTGACGTTTAAACATTGTCCGGCATCGGCTGGTGGCACTTTGCTCGATAACAATTATGTCTGCAAACAAGTGCATGATCGAGGACTTGCTTGGACCAATTACGGTAGTGTGCGTCGCGGGGAGGAACTTCTCTTGTGGGGCGGAATCGGTGCGGGTAATTACAACTACATCATCGAGTGGGCGTTTCGCGACGATGGCGTAATGCTCGGGCGAGTAGGCGCAACCGCAACTAACTATCCCCCTCAACCTTTCGAAACGCATATGCACGGAGTCTTCTGGCGGTTGGATATTGACCTTAACAGCTTCCCCGGTGATTCGGTTCAGAGAGTTTCGCACGCCGAAAGTGGATTGACCGCGAATGATCCTGCGACCCTGGTCAGAAGTGAAGGCATGTTCCAATGGAATCCGCTCGCTTTCACGACCCTACGGATTCACGATGTAGCGCTGAAGAATGCTCAGGGACATACTTCCGGTTATGACCTGATGCCCCTGCGCACAGGCACACCACGACACCAGGAGAATTTCACCAAGAGTGACTTCGGGATAACCAAATATAAATACTCCGAGATGCACGTCCCATCGCTGCCAAGCTACGTTGTCCCACCCGAACCCGTGTCAAACTCCGATGTGGTGGTCTGGTATTACAGCGCGGCGCATCACATTCCCCGCGATGAGGATGGTCGGTATGTCAACAATAACTTTCAACCTACTGTGGCTCAGGTTATGTGGACAGGTTTCATGCTAAAACCGCACGATCTCTTCGACAGCACACCACTGTATCCTTAAAAGCACTGACCGGTGTTTCTTGGGATGAAATGAAATCTTCACGCCTGCGCGGTAAACAAAGGCGCAATGCTTCGCATGGCTGGCGGAATTTCTACAGAGCCTCGCGTGGTTACACGCTCTACTCGTAGAGGTTTACGCGCCAATGCTTGCGACTCGGAGTGAGTGGCAGATTAGGCCGCTTCCGGCAGTTGTTAGAAACTGAGCATTTCTGTCGTCGACCTCAGAAAAAAGTAGTTGCGAAGATTGTCCACTGTGGGCTGACTCAAGACTCTTTTGACCCTCTTGTGCTTGTGTTCCTAACTACTGCGCCCGCAAGTTTTGGAAGAAACTGAGCATTTCTGTCGTTGGCGCCAACAACAAGTTGCGAAGATTGTCCAGTGTGGGGAGCCAATTTATTTTTTGTAGGTGTTTGGAAAGAAAGCCTTTACCTCACTCACACCTAACCAGCACAAGTATTCAACTCCTAAGATTAGTTCTGTAATTTGTCGCTTTCCGTGAAACGGAGAAACATTTCAAGTCTAATTCGCATATACATTGAAGGGTGATGAGCTAGCTGTAAGGACTGGACTTCACTCAAATAAACGCGCTAGCATTCAGCCAACTCCCCGACAGCCGTCACCCTCCAATAAAGACGCGCTGCTTTGCCGTTGCTGTGTTGACAACTTCTTTCCAGGAGCACTTGGTATGAGATTTCTCGCAACCGTTTTTGCCTTATGGCTGCTTGTAATGACCGCTGGCGTCGCAGGTCAAAACGTCGAGCGCGGTCGCGAGATTCCGTCGACGCCCGCCTCTGTGAAAAACATCCTTTATGCGCAACGGTTCACGCTCGAAGCGCCGTACATAAACGACTGGAGTAAGGAGCGGGCGAGGGTGTCGACGGGGGTGCTCGTCGTCCTCGAGGTCGATCCGGCTTACGTCGATCCGCGCGACGCCGTCATTAACCCGGTGCTCTACGCTGGTGACGTCACGGTGATCCGGTTGAACCACGGCAACAGGTCCGGTCGCGTCATCGGGATCATCCCGGGCGACGTCAATCTCGCAACCGCACCCATTTGGTTCGGTTCTCCTCAACTGCCGGAGCGCCTCACCGAAAGCATCATCCAATCCGAACGCGAACGCGCGGAAAAGGCCGGCGTGCGAGCGTTCCCCTCAGCGAGGATCAGTGCCATCGAACGCCCGGTGGTAGCTGCGAAAGATCTCGCGACGCTGCTGCGCACGACGGGCGCTGACCTGGTGCTTGAGTTCTCGCCGCAGGAGAAGTCGCTCGCGGAAATTTGGCGACTGCCCGTGGCCAAGGCACCGCCCAGACGTAAACCAAACTAAAACCTTGTGCATGCTGATTTTTCAGCGCGCCAGAAAGACTCGACATGAACACTCACCGCCTCATCATTGGTGTCAGATGCGCCGTTCTGTGCTTGCTGTTACCGCTAGCAGCGGCTGGCCAGATCACTAAAACGGAACTCGCGGGCAACTCTCTGACGCAGTACCCGTTCTTCGAGTACGTACGCGCTTTCAACGTGAACGCGCCGGTCAAAGTCGCGATCGATCCGACGCGGTTTCCAACGATCGTCGGCGACACCTGCGACATCTACGTGGTCGTCCACAAGACCGATTGGGCGACGAACCCCGCGCTTCTCGACATCACACCCGGGGGCGCGCTGACGCAAACCTTCAGCGCGACGAACATTCAGGGCAATACCTTCGAAGTGGCGGCGGCCTTAACGTTGAACGCCAATGCCGGTGCCGGCCTCGGCGTCGGGTACGACGTCGTCCTCGATTGCGACCAGAACGGCTCGTTGAGCGCCGGTGACTTCATCGACGGCTTCAGCGGCGAAGCGGGCCTGTACATGGTGCACGACACCACGGCAGCGGGTCCGCACGCAGTCACCGAGGAAATTTACAACCTCGATGCCACGTTCGCCGCGGGCTTCGGCATTCCCGCCTTCAAGCTCGGGCAGGATCTGTACTTCCCGACCAACGCAGCGTCCATGGGCCGTCTGCCCATCGTCATCATCAGCCGCGGCAACGGCCATGACTTTCGGTGGTACGACCATATCGGCAATCACCTGGCCTCCTATGGATACGTGGTGATGAGCCACGACAACAACACCGAGCCGGGTGACGGCACGGGTACGGCCATGCTGACCACGCTGGGCCACACGGACGCATTCATCGCCATGGCCGACGGCGGCACGATCGCGGGCGGCTCGCTGGTGGGGCACATCGATGCGCGACGCATCGTCTGGATCGGGCACAGCCGGGGCGCGGAAGGCGTGGCCAGGGCTTATCACCGGCTGTTCGCCGGTACATCCACGCCGACCAACTACTCGCGTTCGGACATCAAGCTGGTGTCCAGCATGTTGCCCACGGACTTCGGCGGCCCGAGCACCACGAATCCTCATGACGCGAATTATCACCTCTGGACGGCTTCAGGCGACGACGATGTCAGCGGAGGGGCCGGTGACACTTGCTGTCAGACGTTCCGAATTCACGACCGCGCGACTAACTTCAGGCAGTCAACTGTAGTGCAGGGCGCGGGCCATGCCTGGTTTCATTCTGGTGGCGGCGATCCCGTCGTCACGGGACCCTGTCAGATCGGCGAAACCAACACCCACCTCATCCAGCAGGGGCATCTGTTGGCGCTCGTCAAGCATTACGTCGAAGGTAACATTCCTGCGCTCGATTTTCTTACAAGGCAGTACGAATCTTTCCGTCCCATCGGTGTGCCTACGGGCGACCCCTGCATTGTGGTCACCCACGAGTATCGCAACGGCGCTTCTTTAGGGAACTTCATCATTGACGACTACCAGACGCAACCCGGCACTGGGACGAGCAGTTCTGGGGGAACAGTCACGTTTACTGTTGAGAATTTGGTCGAAGACCGGCTCGACGACAACAATTCAGACTTCGTCTTTAGCGCTTCAGATCCGTTCAACGGAGCGACACAGGGGATGGCGACCGATACCACGAAAGGTGTCGTTTTCGATTGGACCGCAGTGGATCGTTTCTACGAATGGCAAGTCACTGCCGGCGGGAACGACTTCGCGGCATTTCGTTATCTCTCGTTTCGTGGTGCACAGGGTACACGGCATCCGAATACGGTTGCCGCACTAGGCGATTTAACTTTTGCGGTCACGATTCGCGACGGTGGCGGCGTAACCAGCACAATTAATATCGGGGCCTATGGCGGTGGCCTGGAAGAGCCGTATCAACGCGAAGGTGGATGGCACAATGAGATGGAGACTATCCGCATCCGGACAACTGATTTTCTCAACAATGGCTCAGGCATCAATATCGCAAACATAGTCGCGGTCCGCTTAAATTTTGGACCAACCTTTGGATCGGACAGAGGGCGTATTGTCATCGACGAATTGATGCTCACTAGCGACGTGTCGCCGTTCACGCTGCGTATTCTCCAACCAACGACGGCAGTCCCATCGTTCGCGGGAACTTCCGTTGCAGGTAGCCGTGTGTTGGTGCGCCTGCTTGGCGGTGGCGGTCTTGATATGTCAGCGAGCAATATTACGATCTTTGTTGATGGAGTCGCGCTGACACCGGCACAGATTCCGACTGCGGCGACGCAAGTAGGCGGCGAAACGTGGGTCATTATCGCGCCTGGTCCAAAGCCACCCGGTTGCCACGATCTTTCAGTCACGCTCACGACTCCGGCCGGCATGAGTGCCGCCGAACCACAAAGTCTGTGCTGGGATGACGATGAGACGCGCGAGTTCGATCGTGTCTTGGCAATCGATCAAACGAACAGCATGCTGCGTGATGGCAGTACCGGAGTCGCCAGCGACGCCAAGATGCAAGCCGCGCGTGCAGCCGCGAAATTCTTTGTCGACCTCTCCAATCCTATCGATAAGATTGGCGTCATTAGCTTCCAGCGGCGCGATCAAAACGGTAACGGTACTGTCACCGATCCCGATGAACTTGCAGAACCAATATTCACATTGGTTTCAGCAGGCGAAGGAGGCACAGATCAGCGTCCTGCCGCGCGCACCGCGATCGATGGTGTTTCTCCAGACACTTCGCCGGGATTTAGCGGTTTTGAAACTTCACCCGGAGCCGGCCTCGTCGAAGCGAGAACTATGCTCACCGCTGGCGCGGGCGCAGGTCATGAGCCGCACATTGTTCTTCTGACTGACGGACTCGAGAACTATGCTCCATTCTGGACTGCCGCTGGTCCAGGAGGACCACTCCGACCCGTGTTCGACGCTGACACTGTCCGTGTCGACACCGTCGGTGTTGGTGGCGATGCAGATGACGTTCTGCTTCAGGATATTGCCGGAGTTACCGGTGGCCAGTTCATCAATCTCAACGAGGGTTCAGGGTCGTTCTTTCTGTTGAGTCGTCTCTCTGACTGGTACAAGTCAGTCGATGAGGACATCCGCGGGGAACAGCGTTTCTTCTATGCAGAAGGTTTTCCGCCCATCACCACCGGCGGAGTAACCAGTTCCGTCGTCTTCGCTCACCAGACCGGAAGGCGCATTGGGACCTTCAGAGTCGAGCCAAATCTGGATTGGATGACGGTTGCCTTCCACGCCAATATCGACAACGCGGCGACAGTCACGTTGCTTCCGCCGGGGAGCACGACGCCAATCACAGCCGCGCCGCCGGGAATTACAGTGCGAAGCGATCCCAAACACTCCGTCTACCGTATCCGGACGCCGCAACCGGGCATCTGGTCCTATGTCGTCAGGGCGCACGATTTGTCGGCCGAGTTCTTTGCAGTGGCTTCAGCGCCCACTTCACTCACCGCGCGAGTTGGTCCAAACCAGTTGGCGCGACGGCCAGGCGGTGACTTTCTAATGCCGCTGAGAGTGTGGGTTGCCGATAAGAATAGTGTGAAGGGTGCGATTGTTGAGGGTTATGTTCGTCGTCCTGACGGGGTAAAGACCAACGTCTTGCTTTCAGATAATGGAGCGTCTATGGACGGTGGTGCTAACGATGGCATCTATGGTCTCGCATTCACGGCGACGATACCAGGCACCTACTTCGTACATCTCAAAGCGTCTGGCACTTCAACCGCGGGTGAACCATTTGAGCGTTACCTGTCGACAGCGTTCGTACTGCCGGGAGCGCCGAAGCGACCGGGTGAAGTTCCTCCGGTTCCGCCTAAGGGGCGCTGCAACTGCGAAGCTGAAACGAAGTATTCGATCGCGGTTTATGCCGGCTCGACGTTCCCGCATGGCTCATTCAACACAATCGCGAATCCAGGCTTCAGTTTTGGAGTTAGGCCTGCGGTCCATTTCCCGGCCTTCGGTGCACGAGCTTCACTGGGTCTGTATGTCGGGCGAGATAATTTCGCCAATGCGGGTACAGGCAGTGGTTTTCACTTGACTCACGTTTCACCGGAGTTTGAGTTTGCACTCTCGCGACGCCTTTGCCCTGTGCCGACGGTCCACATCGGCGCCGGCGCGTATCGGAACGAGCTGGGTGACACTAAGTTCGGCTTCAACGTAGGGGCAGGTCTTTCGGTCTGCCTCAACCGACGCATCAGTTTCGTCCCACGCTACGACTATCGGTCCGTCAACGGGTTTTCACGCAACTACTCGACGTTTCAATTCGGGCTGCGATTCAATTTCTGAGGCTAGCCCAGTTGCGAAGAGTATCCACTGTTGGGGAGCCACGACTTGACGAAGGCCGCTGGAAGCACTTCCGGCGGCCCTTCTCTTTGAGAATTGGTTACAGGAAGTGATTGCCGCGTTCCACGGATTCGTCGGACTAAGACTTTTCAAATTACGTCAAAAACATAGTCAAGGAGCGTAATGCAAGCACAACCTGTTGCTGAGGCGTGCGCACTCAGCAAATGCCCGCCGATGACGGGCGCAGCTTTTTCGGGTGGCGTTCCTTCGGGTACCGGGTTAACGTTCTGAACGGTGAGATGCACATCCCATTTCCCGGCTGGCTCGTCGGGCGGCAAGTTGATCCTGCCATTGAAGCAACAGCGTCGCGATTGAAACCGTCCGCCGACAATGTTTGGCTCCCCGCCAAAAGTAAAAACTTCTGGTTCAAATCCTACTCCTTGAAGACCTCCAATACTATACGCAAGCGCGAACGTTGCAATTGACAGAATGGTTGTCTGTGCTTCAGGCGGTCTGAAGCTGTGAGTAACCGACGATTGAACTTTCGGCAAGGCTTAGCTTCCAATTTGCACTTTCGGCAATTTAATGGTTCCAAAACACCAATCGTAGACAAGGCGGAGATGCGAAATCTCTCGATTTCGTTTGAACTTGCGGCAAGTAATTGCTTCCAGTCGCGGCAAGGAATTGGTTCAAGTCACATATTGTGTAACTTGAACGATTAATTTGCCGCTCCGGCAACTTAATGGTTCCAATAGCCTCCGGCAATTAATTGGTTCCATTTTTTCGGCAAAGTACACACTACCCTAAATTCTTCGTAAAAATGTTCCCCGCTTCTGTTGCTGAGAACAGCGTAGATGACGGCCCCCCGACCGGTAAAGAAACAAGTGGCCCGCCCGGGTTCGTGCGAAAGTGAACTACGAGACGCTGCATTGTCTTAGCATCGTAGGAAAAGCGGCTATATCCGACCGACCGGAAACGCTTTCGTCGAAAACCGCATTAAGTATGGTAATGATTTTGCGAGACGCGACTACGAGACGCGACTAGTCGGGCAACAGCCGGTGCCACGCACTTTAGAAGGTCGTGCGAGTAACCTCTTCGCCGTTTGCCAGTGCCCTGTTTCCCGCAGAAAGTCGTGCCAACGCTTTCAAAATGCTTTCCTAACATAGGAGAACTCATGAAGATTTTTTCGCTGCGCCGCAGTTTCGCCACGACAGTAACGAAAGCAATCGGGAAATGACTATGAGCAATGAAATCGTTTTACCAGAAATTACAATCGAAGGTAGCGCGGATTCACCGTCAATCACTGCGGCAGATTGGTGGGCCAATGGGTTTGTAGCTGGCTATAATGCTCCCGATGCGCAGATCGAGCGCCCCCTAATGATAAATGACGAGTTAGCAGCCATATTTCTTAAGGGTGCCGCAAGCGGCCAGCAGGCTGCACGCGACACCCAAGCCGCACTTGATGAGCGCTTTCGAGATCAACCATCGATCGGTCCAGAGATTATCGGAGCTGAGTCCTTAGACGAGGTGCAGAAGCAATTTGTAGAAGAATTTGGAAGTCTGTTCGGTCTTCACGGACATATGCCACACACCGAAATTGAGAACGAGGCCCTTGAGCCGCTTCCGACCCCGAATATTGTTTTGGTTGAGTAAAGGCGGGCAATTTATATCCTAGTTTCCGAAACTTTATGCCCTGTCCGATTGATAAAGGTTGACTCGCCGCCAAGCCTGTACATAGTGTCAACATTGCCACGGCGACTGCGTTACAGCACTCGACCTCGTCAACGCTTCGCCGACGATCGAACTCCGCCGCATGACTCGGCCGTTGAGTCCGGCTAGATCTCTAACCTTTGAAATTTTCATCTGCTACGACGTGCCATCGTGACGCCGGAGCATAAAGGAAATACACCATGGTTAACAGCATCGTCCCTTTCGTCCGCGGCATGAAAGTCGGCTTGGGATACGACCGGCTAACCGGCGTGCCTTCGTCCTCCCCGCCAGTCGTGGGCTCGTCGATCACGGCGATTGCCGGTGCCGAGGGGCAATTCGTTACCAGCGACTGCCTGATCATCGAAAACGTCGAAGCGTTGCACAAGACGCTCAGCGTGACCGCTGACGCCGGCGGCAGTTACATGGGGTTCTCGGGCAGCGCGAAGGTGGATTACCTGAACTCGTTCGACTTTTCGAGGTTCTCGATCTACGTGGTGGTAAAAGTCAGCGTCAGGAACGCTTTTGAAAGCATCGACTCGCCGGTGTTTTCGCCAGACGCGGAAGAATTGATGAGGACAAATAACCAGGGGCGTTTCCATGAGCGATTCGGGGATTGTTTCATTGCCGGAGTGCAGAAAGGTGGCGAGTACTTTGCAATTTATCAGGTCAGCAGTACGCAAAAAACCGAAACGGAAACGACGGCAACTGAAGTCCGCGCGGCGTTCGGCAACCCGGTAGCGGGCGCAAGCTTGCACACGAAGATAGAAACTGCGATAACGAATTCGTCCTCACACCTGGAGGTTAATGTTCATGTGTTTCGACAGGGAACCATCTCGAAGGCTGATATAGCCTTGGAAGACATCATGAAAACCGCGCGAGACTTTCCGATTAGTGTCGCCGGGAATCAATCGTTTGCCTTTGAAGTGTTATTGCAGCCCTATAAGGGTCTGAAAAGCCCGAACGATAAGTTCAACTTTTTGCAGATTCAGAATCAGCAGGAAGTGCTCGCAGACTTGGCCAAGAAACGCTTCGAGTTTCTAACTCTCCGGGACGATTATGCGTACATTCTGAAACATACCAAGGACTTCCAGAAGTCCGACGGTTCGCCGGTCATTCGGGACGAACTGATCAAGGCACATGCGCAGGTTGTCGCCGCGATTAACACCATGGAGAAGGAGGCGGACGCGTGCTCGCGCGATGCCGGCAGCTGCAAGTTCACACCGTTCGAAGTAGGGGCTTTCGAGGTCCCAGTGCTCGCCGAATCTCCAATGGATGCTCTGGCCGAACGAGGACTCAATGTAGCTCGACAAGATCCCTTGGCCATGGCGATTCGAGCCTCACTGCCCGCGGGTCTTACTCAAAGAGGCTTCGATTTGTGTATGGCTATTGCAGAGGGACAGACGGCGCCGGGTCCGGGCAAGCAGAGATTTCACGACGAGCTACCGACCTCGGACGAGAAACGCGGATTCGAAGTCGCGCTACCTTTCATCTTGGAGCGCAACCGCCATCTGGAGCTGGCACGTGCAGGGGCGGCGGTTGCTCAAGCCAATTCCATCGTGCAGAAGGCTCGCAGCGCTGAAGCCGTTGGAATGTTTACGCTGGGGTTCGACATCGCGACGGGGATTTTCGGAGACCCCGCGCATGGGACGGGGGCACAGGGTAACACCTCGAATGGACCCGGCGCTCAGAAAATTTACGATGATCTAAGTGGCGACGCGCGACGGGGCTTCGACGCCGGACGAAAGCTCAATTTGGGTCCGCCCCCATTGCGCAGCTAAACTTGTTCATTCTTGTGTAGGAGATAACCATTAACCAGTTTGGCATAAGAATTTTATGCAACTCACAGGGTCTAACGGTTGAGTTGACGCGGACGACAACTGCGTTAGCGGCAAGTTGTCGATGACAAGCCCGCTGGTTCCGCTCGCGTCCAACGATTTGTTGAATTAAGCGCTCCGCGCAAATAGAGAACTCGTCCCGCCGCGTCTCTAATAACTCGATCATTCTCCCTCACTGGCCATTCTTGCTAACTTCCAGAAGCAACGACGGCAGTATCACGGACCATGCGACGGCGTGACACTGCTGGTCCAACTTCTTCTATCTGGAGGTGTCACCATGATTGAACTGCGAAAGAGTGACTGCTTCATCAGCTTAGGTTTCTCATCAAGTATGAACCTTTGCGCGAACAGATGGATCGTTAGTCAAGACAGAGAGTTTTCACTAGAATAAACTTTCGTTCCTTCGTGAAACGACAAAGGATAAGAACAATCTGGACGCAATCGACCATATGCTGGAGTTCGGGATTCCTCATGAGCGTGTAGATAAACTGAGCGATCTTCAAATTGTCGACGTAACAACAAAGTGCTTGGGAAAAGGTCAAGAGCCAACCGCCGGCGTTTCATAGGCTGTGGTGAAGGAGGTGACCGGCGATTGTTTTAGTCGATCCGAGTTTGGAATTCGCGGATTCTATGCGGCTCACACACAAAGAAACAGACCAAGTGTTTTTGAGACGAATAGTTGCCGTTTCAACTCTGAACTTCCGGCAATGCTTAACTTCCAATTTGCACTTTCGGCAATTTAATGGTTCCAAAACATGAATCGTAGACAAGGTTGGGATGCGAAACCTCTAGGTTTTGATTGAACTTGCGGCAACTAATTGGTTCCAGCGGCGGCAAAGAATTGGTTCAAGTCACATATTGGATTGAGGCCAAAGCTTCGGCGGTCTCGGTCGTAATCATCCGGACGTTGATTCCTTGGGACAAACACACGCGAAAGTTTCCATCGATGATTTCGCGGATGTGTTGGCGCCAGGAATCATGTCCAAAAAAAATCGTTATCAAGTAAGTGGAGTTTTCGCGGATACGGAGCACCGCGCCAGATGTTATTGATCGAGTTTACGAAGTAAGGCTTTCCTTCTTTCTGTGGAACAACACAAAAAGAACAGCTTAGGCGGCATCCGCGTTTTGTGAAGCCGATGGATTCTTTGAATTCTGGATAGTCCTGGTAATCGTAGAATTCGTAAGGTGTGCCGATGAACGATTCGACAGTTTGGTTGTTGGTGGTTCCCGTGCCACCGAAGATGGCATTGGGCCAGTCGCGTTTGATTTGAGGAAAGAACTTCTCGCTCTCGCTGAAAATGGAAGAAGCGTAGACCTTGTCGTAGGAAGGGTCGAATAAGTCGCGCGGGCGGCGTCTTATTAGCGTAACTATGTGACCTTGTGACCGGTGCCAGTGGGCCAGTTTCATGAGGGCAAGGTTTGGGAGCTTGCCATCGACTTGGATAAGAAGTACCTGCATGTGCTCGGGGTGGAGATTTTGCGAGAAGGTATTTAGTCGATGAGGTTTTCCCTCAGACGATGAGCGAAGCGCTTTTTTAACCACGGTGGCAGCCAGTCAATGATGAGTCGTGGTTGATTGAGTTGGATTGCCGCGCGGTGAGTCTCAATTTGCCATTGATGGTCATGTTTCCGTGTGTTGTGATGAGGTAAAGGTTGGAGCGTGCCAGGAAAGCCGTGGATGCGTCGATTTATTCGATCGTGCAGGCCTCGTCGAAATTCACAGAGCACTTCTCTTCGAGTTTCCGGATACCAGTTGAATGCCTTAGTGAAGACGGCTTCTTCCGGCGCGGTTATAGCGAGTTTCCATGCCCGAACGTAATCGCCGAGAGTAACCTGTCGGCCGTGCGATAGATAGACAACACGTTTCATCAAGTGGTTATTCGCCGCGCATTTTTAAGAGAGAGACGGGTGGTGTAGGTATTCGAGTGGTCAATGTAGCCAGTTGCGCTCTCGGGTGATGAGAGATTCGGCGAATGTTGATAGGGTGTCGAGTGCGACGTTTGTGGTTCCGGGAGTTAATGAGTCGCCACGCGCGACGAGTTTTAAAACGTGGGCATTAAGATCGATGGTAGTGAGGATGAAGTGATTATCTGGGTCTGTTGCACTCCAATTTGTATAACGAGGCATGACGTTGGCATGGATGAGCTTTATCGGAGTGGTGTCAGTCACCGAGAAGTCTTCGGGAAGAATGAGAAAGTCGTTGGACGCAGGGACTTGCTTCAACGCGTAAGCGGGAACCACTAAAGCATTGGGCTCAAAGCTTGAAAAACGGAAGATAGTGGATGAAGTCGCGGCGCGACGGGTAATGTCATTCATTAACTCGAGCAGCTCCAGCGCCCGTTCCTGTGATAGGTCAACGATTGCAATTATTTCTCGCCTGGAATCTGTAACAGGCGGTATCTGGGTTGTGTATAGAGCAATGTACATTGTGAGTGGGATCTTTGATGTGGGCGGTGTCTAAGGTTTGGGTCGTTGTTGGTGTCCGCTTGATCATCTAATGTATCTGAGTAATCTGCCGGTTCATTTTGGATATTGGGAGGACGGTGGGAGAGTGATTGACGGCGAAAGGCTCCAGGCATAGCGATGGTTACCCGGATGCTTTAGAGGGCGCGTAAGCACAGTGGTCCAGTGATTGAGCCATGGTTTAAGAGCAATCGGGTTGTCTGCAGGAGGGTTCGGTAGCGCCGTGTTGCACTAGGATCTTAGCGGCATATCGCCAGCCACGTTCGGCCTTTCGGATTTTGGAAGCCGTGCGATCGTTGAACACAGATCCATCAGGTATCTAGGTTCTCAGAGTTAGTGAAATCTTTAGAACAATTTTTCATGGATACTCAATTCTTCTTCTCAAAGATAATGGAAATTGATTCTCATAGTTACTAGTTATTTCCCCAAGAATAACCGTAGTTGATGAGATTCCAATAAATGTTGCGGACGGAACTTGCGAATCTGTGAAACTGAAGCTCTCTAAAGTTACCGGAGTCACAGGTGTGAAGTAGTCGGCGGCCCGTTTATATCGGTGGCACTACGTTCTGGTGTCGCGATTTCGATAGCGATACCAGCTATCTTAGTCAAAGAATGGAGGCGACGGCACGTCATAGACGCTCTTTGTCCAAAGACTCCATTCTAGATTTGAGCGAGAACACTTCCTGATACGCTAACTGGTGTTGCCGACGTTTCCGGGTTTCCATGATGAAAGGCTCAAGCGAAGTGGCATAGCGAATACACACGGCTCCCAGCAACTCGTGTGCATATCGCTCATTCAGGCTGTCTATCTTTATGGCAGTTCCAAACTCTTGGAAGAAGTTTGCCATGGTTCTGAGCTGCGATACCGTCTTAAGCGCCTTCTCTTGCGAGAGATCCGAGTTAGGGGGCGGGATAGAGGTATCAAGCGGTTTGCCGTCCGACCTATCGTACAGGTGCGACGGTAACTCGTTACTACCAAGCCATCGATCGACTTCTTCCCGGAGTGCGACCATTTCTTGAGAATTGAATCTTGCTACGAATGAACTCGTTCGCTCAATCTCAAAATGTTTCGTCGTTTGACGGAGCGTAAGAGCGCTGATCACTACCGTCGCGAGCAGAGTCAGTGCCAACAAAAGCAACTCGATGCTCTGCGAACTCCAGTACCAGTTCGGCTTCGTTGATTTCATTGCAGCCTCCAGCGCGACACCCGTTGCCTCAAGATCTGGAAGCGCTTTTGCGATTTTTCAGAGGAAGCTAAACGACTTCGGCCTAGTCTGAAACGAGTCATGAGGTTCTCCGTTCGGTTGTGAGTAGTAAACTATGATGGTTAAGGGCGTTGTACTGAGTCGACGCGCGAGAGACTAGTACAGAACCTCGGATCAAGGCAAGCCTTTTAACTCAAAGTTAAGGATCGGAATAGCGAAATCCCATGGTGATGAAGGCTCGCCAGTCTTCGTCGGGTTCAGCGCGACCTTCGATTGGTCGTTCGTTAATTGGTCTTTTCAGCCCTATCGAAATGACAACCCCTTGGATTCGTGGGGTTGACATCAAATCCTTTTACATAGGATGACCCATCCAAGAAAAAGTGGACCAGGGAAATGTTAGTATTTCCGGCGAAGGAGGCGGTTGAGCGCTCGAAGTCTTGCGCTAAGCACACAAGTGGCAAGGACCATCGAAGGGGTGAGTTGTCTTTAGAGCGACTACTGGGAGCCCCGGACAGCCAATACCTCTTTCCAATTCTTCTATGGAATCTTTAGCTTCGGCTATTGAGATCCAACTGAAGGTTATACTTTCGATCTGCTGATTATCTGACTCTCGGACGACGGCATATTCCTGCGCTCCATCTTCGCTGAACGCGTCGTTGATGAAGAGCAGACCTTTATAGCGAAACGTTGCGCAAAGACACCATGTGCGACCTGGTGTAGATAGTTTTTCCGCCAGATCGTCCGCCGTGTCGACGTTGATGATGCGATAAGCACGATGGTCGTTCATCATAAGTTGGATTCTCCAAGTAACTGATCAACGTACCTAGTGCGGACCGCCCGTTTATCGGATGGATTCGTTGGTTTTTGCTGCTGGTCAATAGAGTTTTAGTCGAATCCTCTCGCCAGTGGACGTTTTTACCGTGATCTCTGCGGGGTTGAGTGTGCCGCACTGGTTGGGTTTATAAGCGCGCCTGGGATTAATAAATTTTCCATCACGCTTGAAGTGGTATTTGATCCCCACGATCGGTGCGGCCGGGTTTTTCAAAAATCGGCTGATTTGGTAAAGCTTGAAATCTTTGGGTACGCATTTCCCAATGATGTCGCGGATCAAGAAATCGAGGGATTCTTGATAGTACTCCTGTTGCGGATCGTAGGGTTCATCATCATGCGGAGAGAATGCGGCCCACGCTTCATTCCGAAGGAATTCTAAGGGGTCGCCGTTGGTGCCTACCACGAAGTCGACTTCGGCGGCGTCAAAGCTACTTGTGTCGTTGAAAACAAAAACCGGGGAAGTAGTAATCGGTGACCAGCTCTCAGGTGGTATGCCCTCTTGGTAGGAGATTCCGTATTCGCCGGGCGCATAGAACCAGTCATGTCGTGGTTCTTCCCTGGGTTTCCACCACAGTTTTCCAATGGCGAGTCTCGTTTCATCGCCGGAAGATAATTTGTAGCCGGGTCCGGTTTCAGGGAGAAAGGATTGCAGTCCGTGTTCGGCGTCAGAAGTCCCGGATGGGAGTTGGACAGTTACTTGGTCGTCTAGAAGTAGTAGTACTTCATCGTATGTGAAGATGTTGAAGACCGGCGGGCAATCAAACTCATCGGTTGCGTTGAACTGTTCAAAAGAGTTGGGGTGGTCGATGGTTTGGATCGATTCAGCGACGAAGTACGGGGAGTTTGCGAGTGAGTACGCTGCGTCCAGTTTGTAGCAGCCTTCGACGTGGGTTGGCTTGATTGAACTGCGGTTTTTAAGATCAAAGACGAAGTTGAAGATCTCGGCTTTGATGAAGGCGATTAGCTCATTGTAAGCAGTATCCTGGATGATGCCTGCACGGCTTGGAGATCGGGGGTTCACTGGACGGCCGGATTTAACTTCCAGGTGAAATTCAAAGCAGTTTGCAAGTCCGCGTAGGGTGATGAGTTGACCGTACCAGAGAATAGTTGAGCGGCCGTTGGAAGCGTAGCCAATTTCCAACTTAGAACCTTTGTAAGTGGTGGACACGAAGCGGTCTGTGAGTCTGGCCCAGACTGGTAGCGTTGTTGGCACTGGTGCTGAGTTGAGGGTGATATTCAGGATGCCTGCGTAGCCTTGGGCTGGACTTGCACTTCTATAGACATCGTCGCTGAAGGTGTCGAGTTGATGCTTTGGTTGCAAGGCGGTGTGGAGGGCTTTGACGAGCTCTGGTGAGCACGTAACGGCAATGCGTAACCCGTTGACAGGCTGATCAAGCGTGAGTATTCGTTCGTACCAGGTTGAATAGTAAGCAAGATCGTTCCACCACAGATCCGTTTTAATGGTGAGCTCGAGATTATCGGAGCTGAAGGTTACTTGCTTAACTTGGTCATGGGTCAAGAGACTGAAAATGCCAAGCCCCATCGGGTCCTGGTCATTGATGGTTTCATTATCAAAGTTGGATTCGGCGAGTTTGAGAAGCGTATGAAAGCCGTTGATCCCGTTCAATAGACCATGGCCATCGTCCTGGATTGTGAAAGTGTTTTCGGTCGTGAGGATGTCGACAGTAGTGGACTTCGAGCGTTGGCTGTTTTGAAAAATTTCGGATAGCACTTCGTCGATGCGGTTGCGAAAGAGCCGTTTGATGCTGGAGCGTAGGCGATCGGGGTTGACGAGGACTGCAAGTTTTGAAGTATCGGATAGAGCGTTTGTCATGATTTGGAATTTGTAGGACCTCTCGGTTTTGGAAAACGAGTAGCTGGAGTCCGCTCATATTTTGTGATGTAAATAAGGTTGGCGAGGGTAGATGTTCAAGTGGTGATCACGCCGCAACGAATCAAGCCGCTCGGCGAATGCCGTGGCGGTCGCGAACTAAGAGAGTGAGTTGTGAGCCAGCGATACTTTTTGAAGGGGAGTAACGGAAGGCTTGTCAATGAAGCCGTCCCGGCGTTTTAGCAGTGGTCCGTGCGGCGTTTAGAGGACAGTTGAAGCTGCCGGTATTTTTAGCGGTGTAGTCTCCTGCGAACGAGGTTCGCTGTAGAGGTTTTCTGGTGCTGGTACTGCGTAATCGGAGTCTGGTGCAAAGACAGATCCGTATGTGCCGAATTCATCGGTGGATGCGGTTAGTGGTTGGTGCGTAGAAATGATTTTTGTTGTGTCGTACATGGTGTTAGTAGGTGCTCAATTTATCGTTTGCAACTTAATGCGTTGATTGGTGGCGGCTTGGTTCTTTAATGGAGTTGATTTCGGGAATGGTGAATGGGGGCCAACGTTTGGGGTCAAAGGGATTACCTAGAAAAATGCGTAGCGCCTGAGATTGGCGGTGCTGTTCCTCGTCTAATATTTGGGATATCAATGTCGAGTCGGAGTCGTGGCTTAGTTGTTCGTAATACAAAGCGGTAATGGTGTAGCGAGCTGAAGTTTGTGCGACTTGGAGTGGCCACGTGAGATGTGAAGGGGTCGAGGCCATAGCTGCGGCTGCTGCTGCGTGTAAGAGGGCGCCGGCGAAGAGAGTCTGTAGAGTAGTGGCAGGGTCGTCGTTGTGGGCCTCTATTGAAGTGGATGAAGAATTCTTAGCGAGGTCACTGACGGCAGCTTGAGCAGCCTGATGTGAATTGAGGAGATGTGTCTTGGTGGTCGAGTGAGTAGCGAATAGTTCAGCGGCACATATTGCCTGACGGCTTCGAGCATCATTCAGCAAGTGGTTTACTCTGCGAGCACAAGAAGTGGCGAACAAATAGAGTTGGGGCATGTAATGAGTGGGGTTCTCGAAGAGTTGGGATTCTGAAAGCATCGTTAGCATGATTTCAGCGCAGGATGCCGACTGCCAGATCTCTGCGGTAATGATTTGAGCTTCGTGACCAGTTTCTGTGGAGCTGCATGTTGACATGGGTGCGTAGTCCGGGCAGTTGATCAGGCTCCAGGAAGTGTTGGTTGATCAGGATTTTCGAATGACCTTCTTTTGGCTCCGCGATGTTTTCCTTTCATAAGTTTGCCTCTAAGTTCAACAAGTGAGCTTCGGCAGTACCCGAGGCGGTGAGCTGCTTTCGTGTTGTCGCCAGTGTCGAGTACCGTGGAGTCGATGGCTAGCAATTGGATACGGGCAATGAAGGCGAATAGGTCTTCGCCTGGGTTGATGATTCGAGCGGCAGCAGGGAGAAGAACAGATTTAGAGTCGATCGGTTCTTGAGGCAACTGGGCTTGTTGAGGCAATTGGGACACGATGTCTTCGTGTGCGATGGGTGTGTCGGTATCTACTCGTGCGGCGAGTCTGGAGACAATATTCTGAAGCTCTCTGATGTTTCCAGGCCATTCATAGAGGGCCAATGCTTTAAGCGCAGCCGGAGCAATTTGGTATGGAGTACTGCGCCCGGCAAGTTGTTGTTCGACAGATAGGCGATGGTGGACCAGGGCAGGAATATCCGAGGGACGGTCCCGTAAGGGAGAGATTGTGATCTCAAGGACGGCGATGCGGTAGAAGAGATCTTCGCGGAAGGTGCCGGCGTCAATCATTGATTGAATGTTGCGTGAGGAAGCTGTGATTATGCGGACGTCACATGGCACGTCCTTCGTACTGCCGAGGCGACGTATTTTTTTGCCTTCGATTGCAGTGAGTAGTTTTGCCTGTAGCTCTGGTTTCATCTCGCCGATTTCATCGAGGAAAAGAGTTCCACCATCGGCGGTTTCAAACAAACCTTTCTTCATTCCTGCGGCGCTCGTGAACGCGCCTCTCTCATAACCGAAAAGTTCGCTTTCGAGTAAAGCTTCGGGCAGCGCAGCGCAGTTGATGTCGACGAACGGTTTGCTGGATCTGGGACTTTGTTCGTGAACCATTAGTGCGGCGGTAGTTTTACCTGTGCCAGATTCGCCTTTGATGAGAACGCTATGATTCGAACGGGCGGCGCGGGCGAGTTCAATCGAGAGTTGGCGCATTTGTGGGCTGTCGCCAATCATTCGTGATGTGGGGGGAGTGTGTGGGGACTGGAGTTGGGGCGTGATGCATTCTTCAAAGGCGGCTGTAGCTGAAGTGACAAGTGATTGAAGAATCGGGTTAAGGTTTGAGGTAATGGTGTTGATGCAGACTACGGTTAATTGGGTGTCTTGTAATTGAGCCTTAAATTCGCGACGGATTCCGGAGGCATTTTCGTTGAGGGTTGCTTCCGAGGTTTCACCATTTCGAACGAGCGTAATGCGCTCAACAGTGACGTCGAGTGACTGGAATAGTGTGGTAATGGCAGTCAAGCCGTCTTCGGGCGTGTTGGAGTTTTGGATCTCCTGACGAAGTTGCTCGATTAGCTCGTCGGTTTTGTAGTGCTCGGTTATTTTTGCGATAGCGTGGTTCATAAGGGTCTACGATTTGTTGTTGATAAGGGTCCGGCGCATGGAATTGGGGGGGGGGAAGGTTAGGCGGCCGTCGCAAATGCGATCAGTTCGTCGTCCATTCCGTAGAGGGCTTTGTTGACGGAGATCGCCACAACTTGCTCTTCAATTCGCTGCGCTTCTTCTGTCTCATTTCTAACGAGCAAGTAGGCCATTCGAATCGCTTCTCGACGGAGGAGGTCGTCGTCGTATGTGAAGGGCATTCCTTGCTCGCGAGCTTCCCGTTGGGTTCGGAAACCAGTGATGCGAAGTTGGATGGCTTCGTGGCGTTTGAGGGCGCGCTGGTTGGAGTCAAGGTCGACCAGGTTGCTCTCGAGTTGAACTCGTATCAATTCGTACTTGAGCATCATCCGAATCACTTTGGCGGTGACATCTTCGTGTTGGTCTTTGGGTTCGAAAGGGGCGATGGGTGTGTGCGTGGCGGTGTTCATTTTTTCTTGCTCCGTGGGAGTAGTTCCTCTTATGTCGTTGACCTTCAAATTTGCCGACGCCGATGATGTCAGCGTGGTGAGTCTTTACAAGGGATGTGCCGTAGAGTGCCACGTTGGAGTTGGCGTTGAATGTAAGGTGTCTTAAAGGGCTGTAAATACTAAGCGAAAAAAAATAAATGGCTTGAGTGGTTTCGCCTTGGCGAGCGATAGAGTTTTAAAAAAAAGCGAAAGGATTCTTTCGCTGTGCAAGGATTCCTGACAACTCTAGGGATTCCAAAGGGGTCTGTGAAGGAGGGTGGCAAGAGTGATTGTGGACCATTTTGTTGAGTTGGAGGGATGGTTGTTGGGCGAGATGCGGAGCCGGTTCCGATGATCCGCGTACCTTTGAGCTTGATGAGTAGTGGTTAGACAGGTCGGCTGGGGATCAGAGGAGTGGCTGGAACGTTGGAGCGTTAAGCTGTTTGCAGGTGGATCGATTTGATGAGGAGCGCGAGTGTCAGGAATTCTTGCGGTGAAAGAATCCTTGCGATTTAGTCGGTGAGCCGATGTGTAAGGAATTCTTGCGGCGATCTGTCAGGATCTCTTGCAGTGAAAGAATTCTTGCGGTCGGATTTGTTGGGTGTGTGGGATTCTGACGCTCTTAGGGCGAGCGATACGGTTCGGTTAATTCTGAGTTTAGAACAAGCGACCGGGCTCGGCAGATCCGGTCGATTCTTTTGGCGCGTTTATAACCAAGAGAGCCACGTTTACATTTGTGCCTTGGTCACTGAATGAGCCGGGCGGGAGATCTTCCCAATAGTTGGCCAAGGGCTTGAGTTGTGCGCGTTGTCGGGGTCCGTTAGCGCAGAGCGCGACCAGTCGCCCGCCGGGCTTGAGGAACCCAATGGCGTGCTTGATATGTTTGATATCCGCCGCATCGCCGAAGGGTGGGTTCATGATAATGCCGTGAAACTTTCCGAGGTTGCCGTTGCATTCAAGGAAGTCCGCGCATACTACCTTGATAGGCGGGAATGCGAATTCGCCGCCGTCGCTGGCCGTCTCCCATCGCACTCGCAATTGGTCGGCAAGGGCCTGGTTTATTTCGACAGCGGTTACCCGACATAAGGAGTTGGCGAGGGGCTTAATCAGAGCACCTGTTCCCGCTTCGGGCTCCAATATGTCTTCTCCTGGTTTTGGGTCGAGTAGTTCGACCATGTAGGCCGCGTTACCTTCAGAGGTTGGAAATAATTGAGGAGCGCATACCACCTGAATGCCGGCGCGGAGCGTCTCGCGCATTGCCTCGAAGGGTTGTGAATTGGTGGGTGACGGCGGAGGTTCAAAGACACTTTGAGGTATCACACGCTCGATCGGTAGCTCGGGTTTTATGGCGGGCACTCCAGAGAAGCAAGGAGGATCTTTGCGCTTTTCGTCGGTGATAAAAACTCGCTCAATCGGCGGCTTGGCATACATTGTATAGAAGTAGCGAACGCGATGTCGCGCGGTGGTTTCGGTGGCTTCAACGTCCTGTGTGCCTTTGCCGTCTGAATAACGCAGCTTCCATTGGGCTTTGGTGATCTCTTTGAAACCATCGCCGGGGTAGTTACACAATGGGGCTAGTGCGGTCGCATTTTTTACCTTCAATCTGTCATCATCAGTTGGTGGTTTGTAGTCCTTTATCGTCTCGATTTTCTTAACTCGAATGTAACGGGCGTTGGTCGTAACGCTGGAAATGGCACCGTTCGATCGGTTGACTCGTATGACGGTCGACCACTCGTCGCCGGTCAAGACCATTCCACCAGGCTGTATGTCAAAGTTCTCGGCTGGCAATCCACCCTGATCGTCGAGCATAGCTCGTTCGTAGGCGAGACGATTTTCATAATGATTGATCCACCTAATGCAATGATCGATTAACCGTGTATGTCCTACGAGAGCAATGTGGTGTGCTTGGTCCGGTGTAATAATGGCGTGTTCGGCATCGTCGCCCAACGCGGCCCACAGAGACATGGATCCTTCATACTGGCTGGCTGGTGGGTTGCGGGGAAAGTCGGCTAGTGGATAGCAGCGATGGGTATTGAGTAGTTCGAAGTTAGCGATAGCTCGGGCGCCTTCATGCGTTAAGGGGTTGCCGTCATTAAGCCACGCAAGGAGCTTTTGTTCGCAGTCCGACTTTGTTCGTTCACGCTTGCGTTTGTCGGCTTCGATCTTGTTAATGCGGCGGGCTCGGACGTCTGGACGTTCTTTGTACTTTGCATGACGTAAGGCGCCTTTTGCCCGCATGGTCCAGTATTCGGATGTTTCCCAAAGGGTTACTGCCTTCTTGATGGCGCTTTCGATTCGCTCGGCGTCGCGGCGGGCTCGGCTTTCGCTATGATGACCAACAATGATGGGTTGACCTGGTGGGATATTTTCGGTGATGGAGTTGACTGCATCATGCGCGTGCGTAGCTTCGGTAAGTCGCTTTTGACTGTAATCGTTGAAACGGTCAGCGCGTTCCTCGGCGCGCTCGACGAGACTTGTATCCTCGTCGCCGATGTCACCGCACATTTCAATCAAAAAGTCTTCGCGGGACGGACTCCAGGCGGATGCTACGAATAGCTTTTGTTTCGGAGCCCAAATGAAACCGGCGTTCCGGACGCGTAGGTACACGTCCTTCGGTAGGCGGAAGTCTGGATAGATGCGAAGTTTGTTATCTTCGGGCGAGTAGGTCGCTTTGGCGATAAAGCTGTTTTCACTCATAGGTGGTCCTGTCGGATCGTTTTGACTAATGCATTGGTGTCTCGGTTATAGACTCGCGCTACGTGCCAAACTGGATAGCGATGAAGGTGAGCTTCGGCCTCGCTGATAGCTTCTGATCGGTGGTTTGACTGAGGGTGAAAGCCAGAGGAAGAGACCTGGTTTTCAAGTGCAACGTAAAAACGCGCCCGACTCACACGGATGCACGTTCGAATGAGACCTTCGAGGAATGGATCGTTCATTTGTTGGGTGTACTTGGCGTTGGATGATTGGTAGGTGAAGCAATGAAAAGAAAAAAGGGACCAACAACCGCCTAGATTCTCATGGGCATCACCACGTACTTGTACTCACAGTTCGTCTTTTCAGAGGGACGTAGTTGCGCTTGTGTGTGGCTATCTTTGAATTCAAAGACGACCTGGGCCTCTCCGACTACGTTTAGGAATTCGTGGAGGTATTCAGCATTAAAGCCGATGTCAGTTGTTTCGCCGGTGTAGTCGATTTGGATGGTTTCGTTTGCTTCGCCTTCTTCAGGGTTCTGTGAGCTTATGACCAACTGGTTTGGTTCAAGATGGAAGCGAATGGCATGCGATCTTTCGTCAGCCATTAACGCAACCCGACGAATAGCATTGCTAAGCACGTTGATGTTGAACTGGACCGACTTATCGTTGTCCTTCGGCATCACCATCTCATAGTTTGGAAATTGCCCGTAGAGCATTCGTGAAATCAAAAGCCGTGGACCAACCTGGAAGTAGATATGGTTGTCGTCGGTACCGACGCCAATCTCTTCGTCGAACTGTGCGGCTAGTTGTGTCAGCTGAGCCAACGTCTTGCGCGGAATCAGGGTGTCGATCGTATCCTTTGCGCCATTTCTAACGATGTCCGTCTTTTCCACGAGAGCAAGGCGGTGACCGTCAGTTGTAACCATCCTGGCGTTGGTTCCGTCGAAGACGAACTTAGCGCCGGAGAGCGTGTAGCGTGACTCATCCTGCGTGATGGCGAAGATGGTTCGATCGATGAATGTCTTGATTAGGTTCGCTGGAAGGTTGGTAGGAGTTGCGGTGAACGAAGGAACTTCGGGAAACGAATCCCTGGCAATACCAACCATTTTGTAACGAGATCTGTCACACTTCACGGTGACCCATTCATTGTCTTCCTTCTTAAAACTGACGGGTGCGTCTGGAAGCAAGCGTGCAATCTCGAAGAGTTTTCTGGCCTGCACGCACATAGAACCGGGAGTCGTTGTTTCTTCGACTTGCATATCACAGCGAAGAGTGACGTCGAGATCGGTCCCTGTAATTCTTATCGAGCGCTCTCCAACCGATTCAATCAGTATGTTTGACAGCACCGGTATCGTGTTCTTCTTTTCAACAATCCCCTGCAGGAAGGTGAGTTCCTTTTGAAGGTTCTGTTTAGTGACTACAAATTGCATTAGTTGCGGTCCTTTCGTGCGTGGGTCGGAGATTAGTTCCCAAGAGGTGATTGTGGTAGCGAGGAATCGCGATCAAATGGCGGGTCCTCGTGTGCGGGCATTGGATCGTCCGGCCAATCGTGTGCCCATTGTTTTCGATATTGTTCGTCGGCGTAATGCTTCAGGTAGGTCAGCGTGTCTTGATAGCTCTCGCTACCAGTAAGGTCGATGATGTAAGCGTAGGTGGGATTGTCGGGATATAAGATAGCCGCTTGGCGCAAGCCTTCGTGATAGAGATACTCGTAGAGCGCTCGATCGCTGAGATGGTTGGTGTGAATAAGGTACACGCCCAGGGTAGCTAATCTCTGGATGAGTGTTAGCAAGTCGCAAGTTAGGGTGGCGTCGTCGAGTTGGTCGGGCGATGGGACTTCGGTGCCGGAACGTTGGAGCTGATCGTACAGAGTGACGGCTTCGGTGGTTTCATACTCCAATACGTGTCGGAGAAACTCTTCCTCAATATCGGGTGGCATCGATTCAAGTGAAATTGTGAAACCGCCAAGTTGTTCCAACTCTGCACGGAGTTTTGCGATGCGTTCTTCCTGGGTCGGATCATCGTCGTCGGAGAATGTCACGTTTGTGCGCTCCTTGGGGGTTGATGGAACGTGTTTTAGCCTCAGAGTGGTCAGTAATTGGTTGCACGATATGAGACTGGAACTATGAGTCACTTTGAGAGGTCAAGAGATCGTCAAATCCAGGTCTAATAAATTCAGACGCTTTGGGAAAGCCTTGAAGTAGACTGTTTCGTAAACACGCAAGTTGCAGGATCAGCGGGACAATTGATTCTGCACGTTCAGGCAGCGAAAGTTGCATAAATCGCCAAGCCGCAATTGAACGATCGATGCCGATAAGCGCCACTTTGGCTGAGCCGTCAGAATCCTTGGGAAGATCGTTGGTTTCCGAATCGTCTAGCTCGTCGTTGTGGGTCGAGAGGGCGCGCATTGTTTTTACTGAGATTTGGTACTGATACCAACGAATAACCTCGCGCACAGACTCGAACGGTTGTGTTTCATGCCGATCGAGCTTAGTACCTGTGGCGGCAGCGTCGGCAGCATTGGCGATGAAGGTGAGAATGCTGACGTCGATCGTTTGATCGAGTTCGCGGAACCAGTCACTAACAGCATTCGCATATTGCTTCCCGGCTTTCACAAATGGATGCTTGTCAACGCCAGGCTTCCTTCGTCGGCGTGAGGACTGGTGTTCTTCGGGAGCGTTAAGACTAAAACCCACTTGCTTGGCCCACTCCGGAATAAGTTTGTCTGCCTGAGCGCGATACTGCATGAGGTTCTGCCAGAATCCGTCGTTTTCCGTGTCGCGCGAAGTAGGTATTGCGTCGTTGTCCTGTTCGGTTGTGTAGACCAAGCAGCGGGAGGTTAAAGGACACCGTTCGCACCAGCGATCGCAGTAATTGTAAATTCCTGCGACGAAGTCGGGATTAGCGGCGAGCGTGGTTAGTGATTTTCGTTGCAATGGACTGACTCCTAATGTGAATTCAAGATTGGATGGATGGCCCGGTAGCCAACGTCGTGTGACGTGTTGACGTTGCTCGTCATGTTGTTTTCGGGGCTAAGACCGCGAGCCAATATCATGATCGTATGCCATCTCTTGCAGCAGCCTTCCAGCCCCGAAAAGCTTTGTGATTTACAATCCGCTATATTTTCGTCTTGGTTTGAGGAAGAGTGTGGTTGAGAGGTGTTTTGAGCGTGTTGCGCAACGTTCATGCAAACCAGACGCGAACACGATCGCCTCCGCGTTCTTTGCGTGTCTTAATTCGCTTCTCTGCCGCCGCCTTGCGCCAGGTAGCAGCGGTTTGTTCGGAACCGGCTTGTCTACCGTCCGAGTAAGCGTGATAGATTGCGTTCAATAACCAGTAGCATTCAGTCGAGTCAAGCTGGTCGAACACCCTTTCCAGTGGACCGGACAGGCGCAGTCTCTCATCCCCACCACCATGTCGAACCAGGAGCATCAATGAACCCGAAGATCTAACTAAGCGGTAGTGATGGCAATGCGAATCGATGCCGCCGCATCGTCCGGGTTCGTCGCGTAGCAATTTCTCATTATCAATTAATGAAGGCGGATTGACTGGTCGCACGCCTGGGGTATCGTTCGGATTCCACTTGTAGCCCGGTTCTCCATTGACTACAGGTCGTCCACAGCAGCACATAAGTCTTTCTCCGGTCTGAGCAGGTTTATGCCGCTTCTAGTTCTGGCACTGCCAAGAACTGCGCGGCGTAGTTCGGGTTGAGTACTTGTTCAAGTTTGTCGCCGTCGAAGGTGAAGGCGACGCTGCTAGTTGAGATTCGCATGAAGTTCAGAAAATCGGCGCCGGCTTCGGCATCTGGAAAGAAAATAGTCGTCCCGCATGGGCGGATAGTCCATACAAAGCGCTGAGGCGCATCGGGCGAAGACAGCAAGCGAAAATCGTAAACGAGCAAATCATCAACGAAGGCTTGGAGTAGGTGGGGATAGCGCACAACTATCGCGTACATTTGGGCGAGGGCCTTAATCCCAGGGGAACAGGTGTTCCGGTGAAGTGGGTCCATGCCCAATTGTATTGCTCGGACTATGATCGCCTCTTTGAATTGTCTGGCTCTTGTTTGGTCCATCGGTCGTTGCCGAGTATTCGGAGTTGGTAGGAGCCGGCTAAACGATGTGGTCGTGCGGGGGATCCACTGGTCCACATGGGCAGTCGGGTTGACCGCAATAAGAGCGGCCCTTGTTTATTAAATGTGAAATGACGTGTGCTGCTTGGGTCGAAGGCATTGCCGATCGAAAGTCGGCGAACATGAGAAAAGGGCCGAAGCTGTCGGCGCCGGGTAGTATCGGGCGGTGATGAGACAAAACTATCGCGCCATCATTGTCTGAATGGAGTGCTTTATATACTGCGGCGACCTTTGTGCTTGCAGTGGCGTATCGTCCATGGTTCAAGGCAGAGGCTGCACTGATGAGTAGTTCGGCGAGTTCTTTGTTTGTGCCTGCTACGGGCGCTAGTGATCTGAGAGACTCGAGAGCGTCGTTGGCAAGTTGCTGAATGCTATCAAGCGCCTCTGCCATTTGGTCGGGATCGCTGTTTGAATTGGCGGGCCAGTGTGCAATCCGTTCGAGTATTTCAAGAGGGTCTGTAACGCTCAGGGACGTGGGTGAGTTCGTGTGTTTCGTTCGTTGCATCTGTCTATGTGTCCAGAATCGTTGTTTTGAGTTGAGACGAGGTTTACTGTCCGCTGGCTTTCTGTGTAAGCGGATAGGATTAGGCCGCCAAGTCCCAAAATGTTTGCTGTGGAGAATTAACCGCATAAAAGATCTCACGGGTCTCAGCATCCGTTTGGGTTCGATCGAGTGACTCAACCTCAGTGTTAGCAGGGACGAGTTGATTAACAGAAGGTGTTAAGGGAGTTTGTAGTAAATCGAGGATGTTCGCGGTCTCAGCGTGGGCCAAGGCACGGAACTCCGTCGATGGGAGTGGTACTTCGTGAGGGTTTATGATCTCGGGTGCGATGATCGGATATAGCTTGAGTAGTTGCGTAAGGATTTCGACAGCCTGATCGGAATCAGCCGGCAGAAAGAAGCGCTGGTGAAACTCGATGTTCATGTTGAGTAAGCCGATTTGTCGGAGTTGAGCGAATCTGTGAGAAGTCACGCCTCGCAGCTCTACATATTGGGTTCCATAAACCTTTGAGCGGCTGAGAGACAAGCCTTCCACTAAAGCTATCTGGTCGTCGTCGGTCAGAACTGCATCAATAATCGCGGCTGGATCTGAAATGGTAGTGGCAATGCCGAGCGCTCGAAGAATCTGTTGGACACGGTTGGCTGGAATCATGACACCGACAATACGGTTGTTGTCCTCGGTGACGACTCGAACGACTTTCAATTGAGCGTCCTGCGTGGTCTTAAGTCGTTGCCAGAGGGGTAGTATCGCTCCGGCGATTAGATGGAGTTGCTTGAAGGTTGTTTCCGGGACAGTCTGACAGTAAAGCTTCCACCAAGCTAAGGCAGAGTCGGTATTGACCTTTTTGTACCTGGTGAGTTCAGTGTCCTTGATGTAATAGGCTCGTGCTTCTTCGGGTTTGGTGACAGCGTAAGTTGCATGTGTGTTTCCTGATTCATGGTCCGTGTGGGTTCCGGACTTGGTGGCGAGAATAATGTTCCCGTTCGTCTGGCGATAAAATCCGCCAACCGAGTGCTCGAGTAGTGAAGCTGCTTCTTCTGCGCTGACACGTGTGGAGCGTGTTTCTACAGAGAGGGTGTAATGAAGAGTTTCTGCTTTGGTTGTGTGGTCGATGTAGACGAGCTCTGGTTCGCCGGCGAGCGTGATTGAGATAGCCTTGATGTCTTGTACGCCTTCATCGAAAGTTCCGGAAGCCTTAGCGTGTGCCACGCATTGGTCGAAGAGGGTTGCGTAGTAGGCAAACACAGCGTTCTGGCGATCGCAATCGAGACTGAGGAGTCGATTTAGGAAACGTGGAACGTGGTATCGATCACGATCATTGATTTCGCCTTTCTTATTCAACAGTCCCATGTCGCCTAGAGCGTCCATAGGGTTAGTGAGATCGGGAATAGCGACACCATCAAAGATTCGACGATAGAGTAAGGCGAGCGTGCCTCGGCCAAGGGAACTCTCGAAGGTATAGCGTGAGAGTTGTGTCCCGCCATCGGCGGCTTTGCGATCTCCCTTGCACAAAGCACCGAGTGATGCGAGACGACGAGCGATCGTAGCGGAGAAGCGTCTTTCGCCTCCGAGATTGGTGGAGAGAAGGATGTATTTGGGTGGATATTTCTGAAAACTACGATGCGTCCTGCCAAAACTCTGCATTTGCAAAACTGCTGACCACGCGAGCTCCAATACAATTTGGCAACGTCGCTGCTGATTGATTGCAGTTAGTGATGAGTGCAGAGAAATACCCGTTGATCCTGCGGCAGTTATGATTGCGATTCGTTTGGCGCCCTTCTGAAATTGTTCGTTTTCGTGAACATTAATCCTGTTCATCGGGACGCCTTTAGGAGCACGCGAAACGTAGCGAACTTCATTGTTCCGCGGATCGCGGATTAAGCGTTTTCGACGTCCAGAGATTTCAGCGACTTGATCGGGTCCGAAGTAGTTGATGATTTGATCAAGCGGGTTTTCAGGCAGCACTAAGTCTGAGAGCTTCTCTAGTAGCTCGTCGCGGAGACGGATGGCTTCCTTGCTTTGAACCGGTCTACCGTGTGCATCGGTTACCCGGACGCGGATCTTATTTCCACTGACTGGATCTTTTTTCTCCTGGTAGAGGTCTACGGGAAAGGCTCGTTCGACAAGGGCGCATAGAGTTGCGCGTGGGGAGAAATCTAGATCTTGGAGGCGATTGCCTTCGGCGGTAGCTTTCGCAACAAGTGCCTTACTCTTGGCTTCGGCGGTGCCGATTATGGAGATGACAACGCTCTCGTCACGCGTAAGGGCGGCCTCAATTTGTCTGATGCATTCGGGTACTTTGAAGGCCGTTATGACTTGCCGGAAAAATGCTTGGTGTTGCGCCCAGAAGTGCGACACCGCGAACGCGCGATTGCGAGAGCCGGCTTCTGTTAATTTGAGAGCAGCTTCGATGTTTTGGAGGACTACCTGCCAGGCGGCGGCGGCATTGTCATAGATTTCGCGCTGCTGGTTAGTGAGCTCATGGAAGACTTCTGCATACTCAACGGCCAAGCCTGACACGGGATCACGACCATAGCTAAGGGTGCTTGCGTGAGACATGCCCAAGGCCTTCATGGACCTTGTAACCATCTCAAGAGCGCCTAGCCCGCCCGCCTCGATTTCGCTCATGAATTCTTCGAAGCCTGCCGGGAAGCTGGTGCCGGGTCCCAAATGTGGCGTCCGGTTTTATGTGGCGTCCTGTTCTGTAGCCGTGATTGAATCTTGTCTTCGCCCGGTCGGACGCCACATAACTGCTAACCTATGACTGACACAATTCTACGCTTTCCGACGTTGAATGCTGGACGTGGAGGCTTGGTGATTGAAATTGATCTTAATCTGACCACGAACCGAGTAAATATCCTGCCCAAGCGATTAGCCATTTGGCCCGATTATCCGCTCGGCGTGAGTTAGACACAGCAAGAGTTTATAGCTGTGGCGCGCTTTGGCCGGGTAGGAGTAAAGGCGGTAACGACAGAATTCATTCTTATCTTCCAGTCTCAGGGTCTCGTCTTCTTCTTGGACCAATCTGCCTTTCCTTGTTGCTCAGCGCGTTGCAAACAAAGATCTGCCAAGACTAGCGTAGTCAGAGCGCGCGAGCTTTTGTCGGTAAACCCACTGGCCTGAGAGATAGCGCATCGTCAAAGCTGATTCTTCCCATTTCGGGAAAGCATTCTTCGGGTCGAATCCAGGTGTTCGGAAGACGGCATAACGCGCGAAGTTTTTGCCTACGATTTTCTAATGACGGACTGCTTTGAAAAATCTGGAGAGTCGAGTCGGTTGATACGCTTAACGCTGACCACTTCTTCCTTGCGATCGAAGCCAGACTACGGGCCAACAAGCTCGGCCAAACCTTGGAAAAGTCTCACAGCTTATTGCGAGCGACTCGCCCTATTTGATTTGCCGATGTCGTCTCGGGTTACGTAATTTATAGCCTTCAGCAGATGGTCTGGCGCAAATACTCCTACCGCGCTGGACCAGGATCCCGACCGGTCATTCGCTATGAAAGTCGACGGTACGTGCATTCCTCCGCCTGCCTTGTTGCCGGTGAATTGAACCAAGAGCTTATTCATTTCAGCTACTTCACCCGTCACCAGCGTCCAACCCGGTTTGACCTTATAGCGCTCCGCCCAGGCTTTAAGTTGTTGAGGATTATCCTTGACCGGATCGGTGGTGACCGAAATTAAGAAAACAGATTTTCCGAGACGGTCTCCCAATAATGACTGAAGTTTTGAAAACACTTTCCCCTGCATCGTGCAGGTATAGGTGCAGCTCGTATAGAAGAAGCTCAGGACAATTACTTTGTCCTTGATCAAATCGGAATAGAAACGAACTTTCCGCCCATCCTGATCAAGCAGGACCAGATCAGGAAAGTTGACTTTCGCAGCTCGGACGTCGACCTCTGTAGACGGACGCTGGGCCCGGCCAAAAGGTTCACACCTCTCTACGCGCGGGCCAGGCTTTAATGTTTTTGCATCACCGCGAGGAACGAGCAAGCAACACGCAAGGAGTAAAGCTATCGCACCGAAGAACAGGTGTCGCCGCGTCGTTCCGCGTGGTAACGGCTGTGCATCTCTCGAACTATTGAACATTGGATCACCTCCCTACGGTCCTGGCTTGAAGACTATGTCAGCAAATAGGTTACTGGGGCTTCCAGTTGTCGGGAATGACCCGGCGGGTGTCGAGAACAATGAGTTCCATGCGGTCAAGGGCCCTCTGATAATCGGGCTGTTCAGCCCGTTGACGGTTTTCGCGACGGTGCGGTGTATGTTGTAGGTAACCCTATATCTAACGCCCGCGGTAATTTGCAGAGGTGTTTGCAGTTGCGCTTGTTGCCATCCGGAAGCAGTCTCACAAGTGAAAGGCGCCACCGCCAGCTCGCTTCCAGTATTTGCGTTCCAAATGCGACCGACGTGGTTGCCTGGCATCTCATCAGCTGCTTTCCAAAAACGGACGTGCGTAATCTGGCCGTTCACAGAAGAAGAGAACTCGACACCCTGTTCCCAAGTTAGGCCTTGCCCGTCAGTAGTCGTCTCTGGCGCTTCTGTGAGGAAAATTGAGGTAGGCCCCACTCTGACGATCTTCGCGATCGAAGGCACGCCGTTGTTCAGGACGAACAGCATGTAATATCCCGGTGGGCAGATCTTCGAATCAGCGGGTGCAGTAACATTTATCCCCGAAGGATTGCTCGAAGGAGTACTCAAAAAGAGGTGCCGTTGGTCCTGGTTGAAGCCGTGCGTAACGGAAGCGAGCCTAACAAGACTTACTCTTGGAGTAGCCCCGGCTTCCGAGGTTCCCACAAAAAACGTCTGGCCATAAGAGATACTGGTCGGCGCCCAGTTGATGACTGGACGGGCTCCGTTAAACAGGTAAGGTGGTGAGTAGATTTCCACGGACTTGTGCCCAAAGAGTTTGGCCTGAGCAACTCCCATGTTTTGGATTAGGTTTCCGTTCAAATCGGTTTCACCGATGGCCCCGGGGAGCCCGCCGCCGGCGATTAGAACTTTACCGTCCGGCAAGAGGGCGGCGATGGAATGGTAGGCTCGAACCTTCGATTGCCGGGCCATCGTGCGCCAGGGGATCTGCGTCAGGCATGCTGGGTTAGACGTAGGGTCCCACATCTCCGCGTCCATGGCCGCACCATCATCGCAATCAATATTATTACTTCCTGGGCAACTGACACCTCCAGTAACCAGCACCTTGCCATCCGGCAGAATTGTTGCAGTATGGTATGCCCTTTTGAAGTTCATTGGAGGCACACGAGTCCAAGCCGCATTTGGTGCTTGCAGATCAATATACTCAGCCCCCCTACTTGGTGTGACTGCTGCCAGGTTTTCGTCAGTAAATCCGCCAACGACCAAAACTTTGCGGCCTGAGTCAAACACGACTGATGATCCTGATGCATGTTCAGCTCTGGTACTTCCGAAGGGAAGCCATGGTCCAGTGGGAGTATCAGGATCAAACAACCTACTGCGTCGATCATCCACTACCACTAAGCGATTATCCACGACGACTAATGCTGGAGACTGGATCTGCAATACCTTGCCATCCGGCCTCAGATGGAGAAACGGATAGAGACTAAAAAAATCATCCCCGGCGTCGATGGGATCGTTTTCCAGGCAGCCGGTGCCGGGGTTGTAAATCTGCGGAACTGTGTTGGTTTTAACGTCGAAATTGGGCGGTGGTACAAAATAAGATCCAGACACAATCAGCGTTTTACCTGAGCCGAGCGTTACGTTGTAAGGGTACCACCGGCCGTTATTCATTTCTTCAGGGCTCTTCACCCAACTGTTGCTCCTGAAGTCGAAGATATTGATATGCTTCTCGCCATCACCGTCATTCTCAACATCTTTATGCCCTCCGGCCACCAACAGACGACCATCAGGTAGGAACGAATGCCCTGAGCAAAAGACGTTTGTAGTTGTATTAGCCACACGAAGCATCCCGTCATAGTCTTTCGGCACGGGGATATCTCCGTTTTGTCCCAATGGTTTGATCTCAGTTTCTCCATTCGAACTCTTACGAATCTGCCAGTTGCCTTCTGATGAGCGGAATAGCGCTGCATCCGTCTTCCCGTCACCATCATAGTCGCCAGGTGCGACAATGGCTGAAGTAGCCTGGCCCACAAAGAAGTCCTGGTTCGAATTGGTGACGCTATTTCTTATGTACCACCTGCCGTCACCAGGGCGGTAGACGGCGAAATCCATCGCCCCATCGCCATTGTAATCGCCCGGCGCAACGACATCTTGTGCTTGTCCAAAGAATGAAATCATAGCTGATGGATTTGTACTTGGACTGGAACTCTTGAGGATATGCCACTTGTTTTGAGAAGGCCGGAATATCGCAATATCGGTTTTCCTATCTCGATCGTAGTCTCCTGGTACCGGGACATCTCCGCTTTCTCCCCATTGCTGAACCAGATCCGGATCATTTGGTTTTGAGCTCTTGCGGATATACCACTTGCTTTCAGATGGGCGAAAGACGGCTACATCGGTCTTGCCGTCCTGATCGTAGTCTCCGGGCACCGGGACATCTCCGTTGATTCCAAGATTTTGCTCCTCCCTCACCGTTCCATTTGAGCTATTAACTATGGCCCAAAGACCATTCGAGGGGCGAAAGATGGCCAGATCCGCGCTACCATCCCCGTCGTAGTCTCCGGGAACGGGGCGATCTCCAGCAAGCCCCCACGGAGTCACCCGAACCGCTCCAGTCTGATCAATGATGTACCACTTGCTTTCAGATGGCCGAAACACTGCTACATCCGTTTTATTGCTTCCGGCGTCTACATTCCAGACATACGCTTCGCTTTTTCCGCTGGCCTCGTTGACACTGCCATTAACCATGTCTCTATCACGTCCCCAGAACAATACTCTTCCATCAGGTAAGACGCTCAGATGTACTGGGACCAGAGGCAAGGTTATTGGGGGGTCAAAGGTTCCTACTTCCGATAGGGCAGAGCTGGATACCAACGGGTTGGGGTTAGTGGGAATACCACGCGTCGATCTTGTTTGCAATTGTTCAATATGGATCGCTTTGATAGGAGTCCCAATATTCAGGCTGGGATCTTGATAAGGATCATTGAGGATCTCGAGAGCGTCCAGCGCCTCACCCAATCGTGTACGCATCTCCAGGACGTCCTGAGCTTTAATCTCCAGATTAGTCAGCGTGCCGCGGGCCCAGTTCGCGGGAGGCAGATTTGCGACCGCGCGCACGGCGTTTATTGCGGTTCGCATATCGTGGAGGTGCTGTGCCTTGATCCGTTGTCCTGACAATGTGCTGAATTCGAATGAAATTGCAGTGCCGAGCGCCATATTGCTCGGTACGGATGGGCAGGCGTCCGCTGTCACCGCGATCACACGATAGAGGTAAGTATGGAGACTGGTGACTGTAGTGTCATTAAAAGTCGTTCCGGCGGCATTGGCGACGAAGACAAACGGTGCTGATATATTCTCGCTGCGCTCCACTCGGTAGTGGGCAGCGCCACCGTCCGCCGCAGTCCAGCTCAAGCTAATTGTTGTATTCGAGGTGGCTGTTACCACGAGGTTGGTCGGATCGACCGCAGGTAACGGCTTTAGCGTGAGAGAGGCGGCTCCCTCCGTGCTGGGTACTGAAAACATCGCCGCTACCAACAGCGACATTACGAACGCTGCCATAACTACTCGAATGTGATAGCGGAACACACGCGCAATTGAACGAGCAAAAGCCCAGCCTCTTCGTTGACCAGCGTCAAGAGCACGCGTAAGAATGCTTGTCATCATGATTGCCTCCGGAAAGCAGCAGCCCTAAAAGATGTGAGGTTCGTTATTGCAGACTCAAGAGCACGAGAATCTCGCCGGTGCCTTTAGCTAAGGGCTCGAGTGCCTTGCCAATCAGTGTGCCGGGCCGGTGCATTCGCACACCACCAACGTCTACTGGCAGCGACTTCATTGCGAAGCCTTCCCGGTTGCTGGTTACCAACAAGTCACCGATTTGTATCGCCCCTTCGGTTGCATCAACCTTTACTCTGACACGACCGGTGGTAGCTACCAGCACACGGCCCTCGGCTTCTTCGCCGAGCGTCAAGCCGGGCTGCAGTGAGATCACACCAGCAATCCGACTGTCGTAAGACTGTGTCGCTGCAATTACGTGATTTGATCTACTGGAATCGAGGACTACTACGGTGCCTGCAACAAGCTCCTGCGACGAGTCGACCCACTCGGCCACATCCTGGTATTTGGCGTTGATATTTCCTGAGACTTTGATGTCTCCGATAACTTCGAGTTTTGCCGCAGGGATGGCTGTGCCGGTGCCGATACCGACGTTGCCGGAGTTGTAGGAAATACTGGTGCCGGAGGTAGTCCATTGCGAGCCGCCGCTCGGCACCGCCCAGGTGTTGTCACCTCTCAGGAACTTTGTGGAGTCAGCGGTTCCGCTTCCAAGTCGTGCGGTCGGAACAGTGCCGCTAGCGAGATTTGAGGCGTTGAGAGCCGTGAGATTCGCGGCGGAAACGGCAGGTAGTGTAGTGGGAAAACGTGCGTTAGGAAGTGTGCCCGAAGATAAGTCGCTGGCACTGCGAATTGCAATATCCGCCAGCGACGAGGTGCTCTTGTTTATTTGCGCCCAGGTGTAGTCATTTGTTGCTGCAACAACTGCTCCTGTGCGTCCGAATACTGAGCTTACCGCGCCGCTGCCGCCAGTCGAGATTGGTGTGCCGCTGATCCGAAATCCGGTAGCGTTAATCTCGCCGTTGACATCCAGCTTAAAACCTGGAGCAGTAGCGCCGATGCCAACGTTGCCATTGTCCTGAATGGTCATTAGAACTCCAGCCGTCCCGCTATTTAACGCTGTGCCGTTCCGCGACCGGCCAAAATGTAATTTCCAGCCGCTACCATCGCCGAATCGAATCACTCCTGAATCCGGTGAGCCCGTGCCAGCCTCGAAGCCAATGCCTGCAATATCATGAAACAGTTCGAGCCTCCTGTTTGGAGTAGCCGTTCCCAAACCAACGTTCCCCGCGTTGTAGAAGATATTCGTGCCGGACGTGGTCCATTGTGAACCACCGCTCGGCACGGCCCAGGTGTTATCGCCTCTCAGAAACTTTGTGGAGTCAGCGGTTCCGGTTCCGAGTCGTGCGATCGGAACAGTGCCGCTAGCGAGATTTGAGGCGTTGAGAGCTGTGAGATTCGCGCCGGAAACAGCAGGTAGTGTAGTGGGAAACCGTGCGTCAGGAAGCGTGCCCGAAGATAAATCGCCGGCATTGCGAATTGCAATATCCGCCAATGACGACGTGCTCTTATTTATTTGCGCCCAAGTGTAGTCACCAGCTTGCGGAAGAACTGTTCCTGTGCGACCAAACACTGAACTGACTGCGCCGCCTACATCTGACCACGTGGTCTTGCAGACT
>Ga0307505_10000131_pt1 | contig 92607 bp, 90 predicted proteins | sample 23_S_MG_FD_202183 | JGI IMG/M metagenome (GOLD analysis project Ga0307505, IMG submission 202183) | Soil microbial communities from Populus trichocarpa stands in riparian zone in the Pacific Northwest, United States - 23_S | ecosystem: Environmental > Terrestrial > Soil > Riparian zone > Trees...
GCGCGAGGCCGCTCTGCAGCCCTTCCTGCATCGCTACAACTGGCATCGGCCACACTGCGCTCTGAACCGCCAGCCTCCCATGAGCCGCATCCCGGCTGTGAGCAACCTCTTGGAACTCAACAGCTAGACGCCATCCGCGAACTGCTGTCGCAGTGTTCGCCCGAAGATGAAGCCGTGCTGTTCCGCGAGTTGCGCGCGCGCCACCTGATCCACGAGTTTGAACGCGTGATCGGGGCGCCCGCGGAGATGATCCTTGAAGCGGTACATCGCGCCCCCGAGTTGACCCGCCGCATGCTTCGCGGTGTGATCGCCGATGCCGCCTTCCGAACCTTCGTCGTCAAGTTGTTGGAGTCCCACGGGTGGCGCGACGTGACCTCCGAAGGCAACTTCGCGTATGACTACAAGATGGACGATGGCGCCGGGCCGGTCACCATTCAGGTCAAGCTACAGCGCAGCGCACGCGGCGCACCTGTGGTGAAGGACGGAAGGCGTTTCGGGTTCCCAGGCGAAATCTTCATGACCGAGACACAGAAGACGCGCACCGGCACCGATGGGGAGGACAACCAGACGCGGCCGTATCGCTATGGTGAGTTCGACATTCTCGCGGTGTCGATGCAGCCATCCACCGGCAAGTGGGATCGCTACATGTACACGCTGGGCCGCTGGCTGCTGCCAGGCAAGAAGGCCGGTGAGATGGCGACGCTGCAACCCGTATCGAAGGCGCCTGACGGCTGGTGGACTGATGACTTCCGCGTTGCGACGCAGTGGTTGCGAGCCGACGATGCCGGCAGGCGCCTAGCACTTGGCGCGAAGGCGCCGACCAAGCGCGCTGCGAAGAAGGCCTGAAGCAAGAAGGCCACCCGGTGAGGGGTGGCCTTCTGCAGGTCTGGTGCCGGTGAGAAGAGTCGAACTCCCGACCTTCGCATTACGAATGCGCTGCTCTACCAACTGAGCTACACCGGCGTGGGGAACGGCGCGAATTATAGGGGCGCAGGGCGGCCGGCCCCGGCGCTGGCTTGCACAATGCACCCGCGCAACCGCAGGATCTCCCCATGACAAGCAGCCGAATCCTCATCGCCCAGGGCGGCGGCCCGACCGCCGTCATCAACCAGTCGCTCGTCGGCGCGGTGCTCGCCGCGCGTGGCCTGCCGAGCGTCGAGCGTGTCTACGGCGCGCGCCACGGCGTGCGCGGCATCGTCGACGAAGACTTCATCGACCTGACACAGGAAACCGGCGCGCATCTCGAACGCGTGGCGGCGACGCCGGCGTCGGCGCTCGGCTCGACGCGCGACAAGCCCGACCTGAAGTACTGCCAGAACATCCTCGAGGTGTTGAAGGCGCACCGCATCGGCCACTTCTTCTATATCGGCGGCAACGACTCGTCGGACACCGTGCGCATCGTCGTCGAAGAGGCGAAGAAGGCCGGCCATGCGCTGGCCGCGGTACACATCCCGAAGACGATCGACAACGACCTGATGGGTAACGACCACACGCCGGGTTTCCCCTCGGCGGCGCGTTTCGTGATGCAGGCCTTTGCCGGCGCCGACCTCGACAACGCCGCGCTGCCCGGGGTGTATGTGGCGGTGGTGATGGGGCGCCACGCGGGTTTCCTCACCGCCGCGTCGGCGCTCGCGCGCACCCGCGACGACGACGGCCCGCATCTGGTGTACCTGCCCGAGCGGGTGTTCGAGATTCACAAGTTCCTGGCCGACGTGAAGGCCGTGCATGCGCGGCTCGGCCGCTGCGTCGTGGCGGTGAGCGAAGGTATCCACGACGCGTCGGGCGAGGCCGTGGCCGCCGGGCTGTCGGCCAACGTCGAGCGCGATGCGCACGGCAATGTGCAGTTGTCGGGCACCGGCGCGCTGGCCGATCTGCTGTGCGATCAAATCAAGGCCAAACTCGGTATCAAGCGCGTGCGCGGCGACACCTTCGGCTATTTGCAGCGCAGCTTTCTCGGCTGCGTCAGCGACGTCGATGCGCGCGAGGCGCGCGAGGTCGGCGAGCGCGCGGTGCAGTTCGCGCTGCTGGAGGGCCAGGTCGGCTCGGTGGCGATCCGCCGCAGCGGCGACTACGCGGTGGACTATGTGCTGCAGCCGCTGGAAGCGGTGGCCGCCAAGACGCGCGTGATGGACGACGCCTTCATCAACGTCAGCGGCAACCACGTCACGCCGGCGTTTCGCGACTACCTGCGCCCGCTGCTCGGCTCGCACCTGCCGCAGGCGTACCGGTTGCGCGGCGCGGCGGTGGCCAAGCTGATGGGCGGACGCTGACGCGCTCGACGGCAAGCCGTGAACCGCCCCTGCGCCCTCATGCTGAGACTGGCCCGCGTGCAGGACGCGCAGGCCATGGCGTGCATGGCGCGCGATCTGATCGAGGCGGGGCTCGAGTGGCGCTACACACCCGTGCGCGTGGCAGCGCTGGTCAGCGACCGCGACACGACCGCCCTGGTCGCTTGCGACGGGCCGCGCATCCACGGCTTTGCGGTCATGCATTTCGGCGATCTGCATGCCCATCTGACGCTGTTGTGCGTGCAGGTGGCGCAGCACCGGCGCGGCATCGGGCGGCGGTTGCACGAGTGGTTGCTGGCGTCGGCGCGGGTGGCTGGCATGGTGTCGATCAGGCTCGAACTGCGCGCCGACAATGCCAACGCACTGTCGTTTTACCGCGCGCTCGGTTTTGCCGAGACGCTGCTCGTGCCGGGTTACTACGACGGCCGCGTCGCCGCGCGGCGCATGACGCTGCGCTTGAGCGAGGCGACCGCGTGAGCCGGTCAGCCGGCCGGTCCGGGCCTCGGACCTACTCTGCCAGCGCGCGCTCGACGATTTCGCGCGTGTCGCTCGACAGCGCGTCGCCCTTGGCCGCGACGCGCACGATCGCCTCCCGCGCCGCGCTGCCATAAGGCTCGGCGAGCCGGCGCCAGCCGTCCAGGGCGCGTGCCAGGCGCGACGCCACCGACGGGTTGATCGTATCCATCTCGAGCACGCGGTCGGCCCAGAACACGTAACCCGCGGCGTCGGCGCGGTGCAGCGCCGCGGGGTTGTGCATCAGCAGCGTGGACAGCAGGCTGCGCGCGCGGTTGGGGTTCCTGAGCGAGAAGTCCGGGTGCGCCAGCAGCGTGCGCGCACGGGCGAAGACGCGGCCGTCGCGTTCGCTGGTGCGTGCCTGCAGCGCGAACCACTTGTCGATCACCAGCGCGTCGCCGCGGAATTCGGCGTGCATGCGCGTGAGCGCCGACTCGGCCAGCGGCGAGTGCGCGTCCGCCAGGGCCATCAGCGCGCCAAGGCGGTCGGTCAGGTTGCCGGCGTCCTTGAAGCGCTGGTAGGCGCGACCGGTCCAGACCTCGTCGCCCAGCCGCACGGCATGGCGCACCAGCATCGCCAGGCCCAGGTTGGCGAGCGCGCGTTGGCCGCTCTGCGCGGCGTCCGGCCGGTAACCGGCGCGCACCTGATGCGCGTCCCAGGCCCAGGCCCAGTCGTCGTTCAGCTGCGCCGCCAACTGTTGCTGCATCGCCTCGCGCACGGCGTGGATGCGCTGCGGGTCGACCGGATTCAGCTGCTCGGCGATGTAGGTCTCGCTCGGCAGCGTCAGCGCGACCGCCTTGAACGCGGGCGCCAGCGTGGGGTGGCGCAACACGCCGCGCAGCGCACGCGCGAGCGCGTCGTCCAGTTGGGGCAGCGTATCGGCAGCCAGCGCGGCCAGCATGCGCGCGAGCAGCAGGCGCTGGCCGGCCTCCCAGCGGTTGAAGGGGTCGCTGTCGTGTGCCAGCAGCACCAGCAGCTCGTCGTCGCCTAGCGCTTCGGCCAAGGCGACCGGGGCCGAAAAGCCGCGCAGCAGCGACGGTACCGGCTCGGCATCGACGCCGACGAAGGTGTAGAAGGCGCGTGCCTCGTCGAGCACCAGCACGCGTTGGGTGGCCCCGGTCGGCGGCTCGCCTTCCAGCTGCACCGGCAGCGCACGGCCATCGTCGCGCGCCACCAGGCCGAGTGCGACCGGGATCACGAACGGCTGTTTGTTCGGCTGGCCCGGCGTGGCGGGGCAGCTCTGTTCCAACACCAGGGTGTAGCTCCTCGTCGGCCCGTCGTAGCGGCCGCGCGCGCTCAAGCGCGGCGTGCCGGCCTGGGCATACCAGCGTTTGAACGCCTCCAACTGGGCTGCCAGCGGCGAGCCCGGGTTGGCGTCGGCGATCGCCTGCGCGAAGGCGTCGCAGGTCACCGCCTGGCCGTCGTGGCGCTGAAAGTACAGCGCCATGCCGCGTGCAAAACCCTCGCGGCCGACCAGCGTGGCCATCATGCGCACCACCTCGGCGCCCTTCTCGTAGATGGTGGCGGTGTAGAAGTTGTCGATCGCCTGGTACTGGTCGGGGCGCACCGGGTGCGCCATGGTGCCGGCATCTTCCGGGAACTGCACCTGGCGCAGCGTCAGCACGTCGTCGATGCGTTTGACCGCACGGGCACTGGCGTCACCGGCCATGTCCATCGAGAACTCCTGGTCGCGGTAGACCGTCAGGCCCTCCTTGAGCGAGAGCTGGAACCAGTCGCGGCAGGTGACGCGGTTGCCGGTCCAGTTGTGGAAGTACTCGTGGCCGACCACACTCTCGACGCCCATGAAGTCGACATCGGTCGCGGTGGCCGGGGTCGCCAGCACGTAACGCGTGTTGAAGATGTTGAGCCCCTTGTTCTCCATCGCGCCCATGTTGAAGTCGCCCACGGCGACGATCATGAACCGCTCCAGGTCGAGCGGCAGGCCGAAGCGCGCTTCGTCCCAGGCCACCGACGCGAGCAGCGAATTCATCGCGTGCTCGGTCTTGTCCAGATCGCCGCCGCGCACATAGATCTGCAGCAGATGCTCCTTGCCGGAGCGTGCGCGGATGCGCTGTTCGCGCGCCACCAGGTCGGCGGCGACGAGCGCGAACAGGTAGCTCGGCTTCGGGAACGGGTCGTGCCACTTGGCGTAGTGGCGGCCGTTGCCCAGCTCGCCCTGCTCGACCAGGTTGCCGTTGGCGAGCAGCACCGGGTACTGCGCCTTGTGGGCGCGCAGCGTGACGGTGTAGACCGCCATCACGTCCGGCCGGTCGAGGAAGTAGGTGATGCGGCGAAAGCCCTCCGCCTCGCACTGTGTGAAGAAGCCGCCGCCCGAGGTGTACAGGCCGGTGAGCTGGGTGTTCTTGTCCGGCGCGCAGGTGTTGCGGATCTCGAGCGTGAAGGCCTCGGCGTCCGGCGGGTTGTCGATCACCAGCGCGCCTGAGTCGTCGTGGCGGAAGCTCACGCTGTCGCCGTTGGCCGACACGCGCAGCAGCGTCAGGCCCTCGCCGTGCAGCACCAGCGGCGCGCCGCTCGCGTGGTCCGTGTTGCGCACAATCGCCAGCTTGCTGGCGACGATGGTCTTCGCCGGGTCGAGGTCGAACGTCAGCTCGGCCGAGCGGATCCAGTAGGCCGGGGCTTGGTAGTCCTGGCGGCGGACGAGGGGGGCGGTGCCTTCGCGCATGGCTTGCTGTCCTGTTCAGATGCCCTGCTTCAGGCTGGCTTCGATGAAGGCGTCGAGGTCACCGTCGAGCACCTTCTGCGTGTTGCTGATCTCGACGTTGGTGCGCAGGTCCTTGATGCGGCTCTGGTCGAGCACATAAGAGCGGATCTGGTGACCCCAGCCGACGTCGGTCTTGGAGTCCTCGAGCTTTTGCTGCTGCTCGCGCTGCTTGCGCAACTCGTGTTCGTACAAGCGCGCGCGCAGCATGGCCCAGGCTTCGTCGCGGTTGCGATGCTGGCTGCGGTCGTTCTGGCACTGCACGACGATGTTGGTCGGGATGTGCGTCAGCCGCACCGCCGAGTCGGTCTTGTTGATGTGCTGGCCGCCGGCGCCGCTGGCGCGGAAAGTGTCGGTGCGCACGTCGGCCGGGTTGATCTCGATTTCGATCGAGTCGTCGACCTCCGGATAGACAAACACGCTGGCGAACGAGGTGTGACGCCCGCCCGCGGAGTCGAACGGGCTCTTGCGCACCAGCCGGTGCACGCCGGTCTCGGTGCGCAGGTGGCCGAAGGCGTAGTCGCCCTCGATCTTCAGCGTTGCCGAGCGGATGCCGGCGACGTCGCCTTCGCTCTCCTCCATCACTTCGGCCTTGAAGCCCTTGCGTTCGCAGTACTTGAGGTACTGGCGCAGCAGCATCGCGGCCCAGTCGCAGGCCTCGGTGCCGCCGGCGCCGGCCTGGATGTCCATGAAGCAGTTGCTCGGGTCGGCGGGGTTGTTGAACATGCGGCGGAACTCGAGCCCTGCAATCAGCCCGCGCAGCTTGTCCGCTTCGCCTTCGATCGCGACCAGGCCGTCGAAGTCATCGTCGCACCTGCTCATGTCGTACAGCTCGCTGTGGTCGGCGAGGTTGCTCGCCAAGTGGTCGATCGTCTCGACCACCGTCTGCAGCGTCTTCTTCTCGCGCCCGAGTTCCTGCGCGCGTTTGGGCTCGTTCCAGACCGCCGGGTTCTCCAGCGCGGCGTTGACTTCCCTCAGGCGCAGCGCCTTGCGGTCGTAGTCAAAGGTACCCCCTCAGCGCGTCGGTGCGCGCTGACAGATCGGCCAACAGGCCGCCGATCGCATTGATGTGTTCGATATCCATGCATCGATTTTGTCATGCACGTTTGGCTAGGGTTTGCACGGAGGGGAATAACGCGCGCCCGGCGGCCTTTGTCAGTGAGCCGTAAGTGCTTGTGAACGACAGTCCCGTCCCGGATGCTGACCTTCCTGACCCTGACGCAATTGATCCTGTACGTGCCGCTGCTCGCCCTGCTCGGTCAGGCCCTGCTTTACGTGCTGGCAGGTGCCAAGCGCGACAGCAACTTCTTCTACCAGCTGCTCAAGTTGCTCTCCAAACCCTTCACCGTCGTCGTGCGCAAGCTCACGCCGCGCCTGGTGGCCGACGAGCATGTGCCGGTGGTCGCGTTCTTCCTGCTGCTGATCGTCTACACGGTGGTGACGCTGGAGCGCATCGAGCTGTGTGTGCAGATCGGGGTCGAGCAATGCAAGTGAGCGCCCGGCGCGACCTCGCCTACACGCTCGCCAAGCTGCGCGCGATGGTGCTGATCGTGTTCGGCCGCGACGCCGCCGCCGAAGCCGTCTACGACCTGCTGCTCGCGCGCTGGCCGGGCGACGCCTATGCGCTCGCCAGCCGCTCCCACCTGCGCGCCCAGCGCGGCGCGCGCGCCGACGCGACCGCCGACGCGCGCGCGCTGGTCGCCGCGCATCCCGACCGCAGCGCGGCCGACTGGTTCAACCTCGCCTTCCTGCTCGAGGAGGCGAGCCAGCTCGAGGAGGCCGAAGCGGCTTTCCGCCGCACGGTCGCGCTCGACCCCAAGCTCGACCGCGCCTGGTACGGGCTCGGCCTGGTACTGATCCGATTGCAGCGCTTCGACGAGGCCGTGTCGGCCCTCAAGCGCAACACCGAACTGCAACCCATGAGTCCCTACGGCTGGTACCAGCTGGCCCGGGTGCACATGGACCGCCGCCGGCCCGACGAGGCGCGCAAGATCATTGCGCACTTGAAGGGCTTCGAGCCCAAGATCGCCGCTCAGCTGGAGCGCGAAACGGGGCTCACGGTGTAGGCGGGCAGGGGCTCCGGGGGCACGAAGGCGCCGGAGGGGACGTTAATACGTTGGAGGCAACGCAATGCAAAGTCAATTGTCGGAAAGGCACCACCAGTACTGGCGGACGAACCTGCGCATCACCGCAGTGTTGCTGGCCATCTGGTTCTTCGTGACGTTCGTGATCGGGTACTTCGCCCGCGATCTGAACTTCAACTTCTTCGGCTGGCCGTTCAGCTTCTGGGTCGGTGCCCAGGGCGCGCTGATTGTCTACGTGATGATCATCGGCTACTACGCAAGGTACATGAACCGCCTCGACCGTGAACACGGCGTGGCCGAGGAGGATTGACATGGCGGGTCTGTTCGGAGCAACCACCACCGGCGCCGGCGCCACTGCCGACAACCGGGCGTTCCAGAAGCAACTCAACAAGGTGTACGGCTGGTACACCGGCGGCTTCGTCATCTTCATCGTCGCGCTGGCCATCCTCGAGCAGATGGGCCTGCCGCGCAACTGGATCGGTATCGTCTTCCTGCTCGCCACCGTGGCGCTGTATGCCGGCATCGGCATCATGAGCCGCACCACCGACGCGACGGAGTACTACGTCGCCGGCCGGCGTGTGCCCGCGATCTACAACGGCATGGCCACCGGCGCCGACTGGATGAGCGCGGCGTCGTTCATCGGCATGGCGGGAACGCTGTACCTCACCGGCTACGGCGGGCTGGCCTTCATCATGGGCTGGACCGGCGGCTACTGCCTGGTGGCGCTGTTCCTGGCGCCTTACCTGCGCAAGTTCGGGCAGTTCACGATCCCTGACTTCCTGGGCACGCGCTACGAAGGCAATCTGCCGCGCCTTATCGGCATCCTGGCGGCGATCCTGTGCTCGTTCACCTATGTCGTGGCGCAGATCTACGGCGTCGGCCTGATCACCGCGCGGCTGTCGGGCGTGGCCTTCGAGCTCGGCATCTTCGTCGGCCTGGGCGGCATCCTGGTGTGCTCGTTCCTGGGCGGCATGCGGGCGGTCACTTGGACGCAGGTGGCGCAGTACATCATTCTGATCATTGCCTACCTGGTGCCGGTGATCTGGCTGTCGGTCAAGCAGACCAACGTGCCGGTGCCGCAGGTCATCTACGGCGCGCAGCTGCAGAAGATTACCGAACGCGAGAAGCAGCTGAAGGCGGACCCGAAGGAGCAGGAGGTCATCGGCATCTTCCGCGCCCGCGCCGCCGAACTCGACGCCAAGCTGAAGGACGTGCCGGCCGCGCTGGCGGCCGACCGTGCCGCGGCGCAGCGCCAGCTCGACGAGCTGCGCTCGACGAACGCGCCTGCCGCCGCCGTGATGGCGGCCGAGCGGGCGCTTGCGGCGGTGCCCAGGGACGAGGCGGCCGCCCGCACCGCCTGGACCGCGGCGCGCAGCGCCAACACGGCGCGCGCCAGGCCGCTGGCCGGCATGCCCGAGCACGCGGCGATCTTCTCCGGCAACCCGGACGGCAGCGCGGCCGAGAAGAAGGCCTTCGACGAGTCGCGGCGCAACTTCCTGGCCCTGATCTTCTGCCTGATGGTGGGCACCGCCGCGCTGCCGCACATCCTGGTGCGCTACTACACGGTGCCGTCGGTGCGTGAGGCGCGCAAGTCGGTCACCTGGTCGCTGTTCTTCATCTTCCTGCTGTATTTCACCGCGCCGGCGCTGGCGGTGCTGGTGAAGTACGAGGTCTTCAACGTGCTGGTGGGCACGCCGTTCAGCCAGTTGCCGGCGTGGATCACGAACTGGGCGGCGGTCGATCCGGCGTTGCTGTCAGTGTCGGACATCAACGGCGACGGCATCTTCCAGCTCGGCGAGATGCGCATCGGCGGCGACATCATCGTGCTGGCGACGCCGGAGATCGGCGGCCTGCCGTACGTCATCTCGGGCATGGTCGCCGCCGGCGGCCTGGCGGCGGCGCTGTCCACCGCCGACGGCCTGCTGCTGACGATCGCCAACGCGCTGAGCCACGACCTGTACTACAAGATGATCGACCCGAACGCACCGACCTCGCGCCGTGTTGCGATCTCGAAGGCGCTGCTGCTCGTCGTCGCGCTCGCCGCGGCGGCGGTGGCGGCACAGAAGCCGGCGGACATCCTGTTCCTGGTTTCGGCGGCCTTCTCGTTCGCGGCGGCGGCGTTCTTCCCGGCGCTGGTGCTCGGCATCTTCTGGAAACGGGCCAACAAGTGGGGTGCCTCGCTGGGCATGATCGCCGGCCTGGGCGTGACCTTCTACTACATGGTCACGACGCAGCCTTGGATGCGCAGCATCTTCGGCGTCACCTCGCCGGTGGAGCTGTGGTGGGGCATCCAGCCGATCTCGGCCGGCCTGTTCGGCGTGCCGGTGGGTGTGGCGGTGATCATCATCGTCAGCCTGCTGACCGCGCCGCCGAAGAAGGAGACGCAAGAGCTCGTCGAGCATGTGCGCTACCCCGACCTGAAGCTGGAGCGGGCCTGATCCAGGCGCACCCTTCATCTCTCCCAACAGGGCCCTGCGGGGCCCTTTTTTATGTTTATGCTGGGGCCATGAACGATGCCCCGGCCGCCGTCCTGCGCGACGAGCTCGTGCGGCACGCGCCATTCGCGCAGATGCAGGCGGCGCACGTCGCGGCCTTCGTCGAGGGCGCCGAGCTGGTGCACTACCGGGTGGGCAGCGTGCTGCTGTCGCCGCAGGCGGGGTCCGTCGAGCACCTGTACTGGCTGCGCAGCGGGGTCGTGCTTGGCCACGGCGCGAGTGATGTCGCCGGCGCGCTGCGCTTCGAAGCCGGGGCGCTGTTTCCGCCCGCGGCCGCCAGCGCCGGCCGGCCGCCGCTCCTGACCTATACCGCGCAGACCGACTGCAGCGGCCTGCGTCTGCCGCTCGAGCGCATGCGTGCGCTGGCGCGTGCCAGCGCACCCTTCGCCGACTTCATTGAACGCGGCGTGCTGCATTTCTTCGACCGATCGCGGCGCGCCATGCAGGCGGCCTACGGCTCGCAGACGCTGCTCGAACAGGCGCTGGAAGCCCCGCTCGGCAGCCTGCCGCGCAAGGTGCCGGTGGCGCTCGCGCCCGATGCGCCGCTGGCCGAGGCGCTGGCGGCGATGCACGGCCACGGCGTCGGCTCGGTGCTCGCGCTCGACGAACACGGCGCCGCGCAGGGCATCCTGACGCGCCACGATGTCGTTGGGCGCATCGCGCTCGCGCAGCGCGCGCTGTCCGCGCCGCTGGCCGAGGTGAGCAGCACGCCGGTGCACACGCTGGACGTGAGCGCTACCGCGCAGGACGCGGTGTTGCTGATGTCGCGCCACGGCATCCGGCATGTACCGGTGACCGATGGCAGGCGGGTGGTCAGCATGGTCTCCGAGCGCGACCTGTTCGCCATCCAGCGCCTGTCGCTGACCCAGGTCAGCTCGGCGATCCGCGCGGCGCAGGACGTGCCGACGCTGGTCGTGCTGGCGCGCGACATCCGCCAGCTCGCGCGCAACCTGCTCGCGCAAGGCGTGGCGGCGCGCCAACTGACCGAGATGATCAGCCACCTCAATGACGTGCTGACCGAACATCTGGTGGGCCTGCTGGCGGCGCGGCGCGGGCTGGACATGCAGCGCGCCTGCTGGCTCGCCTTCGGCTCCGAGGGGCGCAGCGAGCAGACCATCGCCACCGACCAGGACAACGGCCTGGTGTTCGAGAGCGACGACCCGCCACGCGACCGTGCGGCCTGGCTCGCGCTCGGCCACGAGGTCAACCTCGCGCTCGACGCCTGCGGCTACCCACTGTGCAAGGGCGGCGTGATGGCCGGCAACCCCGAGTGCTGTCTGAGCGCCGACGAGTGGCGCGCCCGTTTTGCGCGCTGGATGGAGCAGGGTGGGCCGCAGGACCTGCTCAAGGCCAGCATCTACTTCGACCTGCGGCCGATCGCCGGCCACGGCGAGCTGGCCGCGCCGCTGCGCGAATTCGTCACCCAGCGCGCGCAGCAGTTGCCGCGTTTTCGCAAGCAACTGGCCGACAACGCGCTCACCCACGAGCCACCGCTCAACTGGCTCGGCCGCATCGACGGCGACTCGATCGACCTCAAGCTGCAAGGCACGGCGATCTTCGTCGACGCGACACGCCTGCTCGCGCTGGCACACGGCGTGACACATACCAACACCCGCCGGCGGCTCGAGGCGCTGGCGGCCGGCGGCCGGGTACCGGCGTCCGAGGCCGAAGTCTGGATCGGCGCCTTCGAATTCCTGCAGCTGCTGCGCCTGCGGGTGCAGACCGGCCCGCACGACGCCGAGCGGCCCAACCGGCTCGACATCGTGACGCTGAACGACATCGACCGCCTGGTGCTGCGTGAGGTGCTGCGCATCGTGCGTCAGCTGCAGCAGCGGCTCGAACTCGATTACCGCCGCTGAGGCCGCCATGAACGATCGCTCCCGGCAGTCACAACGGTTGGTGGCGCTGTTCCTGCTGGGCGCCTTGCTGTTCGCCTATCCGCTGCTGGCGCTGTTCGACGTCGGCGGCACGGTGTGGGGCGTGCCGCTGCTCTACGCCTATCTGTTCGGCGCCTGGGCAGTGTTGATCGCGCTCATGGCTTGGGTGGTGGAGCGAGGGAACTGAATGCTGCTCGGCGGCGTGATCCTGCTCGCGTCGGTGGCCTACCTGGGGCTGTTGTTCGCGATCGCGTACTGGGGCGACAAACGCGCAGACGCCGGCCGCTCGATCATCGCCAACCCCTACATCTACGCGCTGTCGATGGCGGTCTACGCCACCTCGTGGACCTTCTACGGCAGCGTCGGCCGCGCCGCCACGTCAGGCGTCGGTTTCCTGCCCATCTACCTCGGGCCGACGCTGGTGGCCGCGCTCGGCTGGCTGGTGCTGCGCAAGATGATCCGCATCAGCAAGACGCACCGCATCACGTCGATCGCCGACTTCGTCGCCGCGCGTTACGGCAAGAGCGCGCTGCTCGGCGGGCTGGTGACGCTGATCGCGATGGTCGGCATCGTGCCCTACATCGCGCTGCAGCTGAAGGCGGTGTCCAACAGCTTCGTGATCCTGCTGCAATACCCCGCCATCGTCAGCCCGGCGCGGCTGCAGGCGGTGGCGATCCTGGAGGACACCGCCCTTTATGCCGCGTTGCTGCTGGCCGCGTTCACGGTCGTCTTCGGCACCCGCCATCTGGACGCCACCGAGCGTCATGAAGGCATGGTGGCGGCGATCGCCTTCGAGTCGGTGGTCAAGCTGGTCGCCTTCCTGGCGGTCGGCTTGTTCGTCACCTTCGGCCTTTTCAACGGCTTCGGCGACGTGTTCGCGCGGGCCGCGGCGCGGCCGGAGCTGGCCAAGCTGCTCACGATCGGTGGCGGTACGGGGGGTGGGTACGGCGCCTGGATGTCGCTTGTCTTCCTGTCGATGCTCGCGATCCTGTTCCTGCCGCGCCAGTTCCAGATCGCGGTGGTCGAGAACGTCAACGAGAACCACCTGTCGAAGGCGATCTGGCTGTTCCCGCTCTACCTGCTGGCGATCAATATCTTCGTGCTGCCGATCACCTTTGCCGGGCTGATGCAGTTTGCGCCCGGCACGGTCGATGCCGACACCTTCGTGCTGACGCTGCCGATGGCGCACCGCCAGGAAGCGCTGGCCCTCTTCGTCTTCATCGGCGGCCTGTCGGCGGCGACGGGCATGGTGATCGTGGAGACGATTGCGCTGTCGACCATGATCTGCAACGACCTCGTGATGCCGCTGCTGCTGCGCTGGAAGCGGCTGGCGCTGGCGTCGCGCGCCGACCTGTCGGGGCTGCTGCTGGCGATCCGGCGCGGCGCGATCGTGCTCCTGATGATGCTCGGCTACGTCTACTACCGCGCCGCCGGCGAAGCCCATGCGCTGGTCGCGATCGGGCTCATGTCGTTCGCCGCGGTGGCGCAGTTCGCGCCCGCGATGCTCGGCGGCATGTACTGGAAGCAGGGCACGCGCCAGGGCGCGCTCGCCGGCCTGGTGCTCGGCTTCGCGCTCTGGGCCTACACGCTGATGCTGCCGTCGTTCGCGCGCTCGGGCTGGCTGCCCATCGGCCTCATCGAACACGGGCCGCTGGGCATCGAGTGGCTGCGGCCCTATGCGCTGTTCGGCCTGAAGGGCCTCGACGAGATCACGCACGCGCTCTTCTGGAGCCTGCTCGCCAACGTCGGCGCCTATGTCGGCGTGTCGCTGCTCGGCAAACAGGACATCCGCGACCAGGCGCAGGCGCTGCTGTTCGTCGATGTCTTCAAGGTTGCGAGCCCGAGTGTGCGGCCCTGGCGCGGCCGCGCCTCGGTGCAGGAGGTGGTGACGCTGGTCGGCCGCTTCATCGGCCCGGCGCGCGCCGAGGAGGCGTTCGCGCAGTTCGCGCAGCGGCGCGGCGGCGCCACGCTGGTGCCGGACGCCGAACTGATCCACTTCGCCGAGGACCTGCTGGCGGGTGCCATCGGCGCGTCATCGGCGCGCGCGATGATCGCCTCCGTCGTGCACGAGGAGCCGCTGTCGATGGACGAGGTGCTGGTGATCCTCGACGAGGCTTCGCAGGTGCTGGCCTACAGCCGCCAGCTGGAGCAGAAGTCGCGCGAGCTGGAAGCCGCGAGCGCGGAGTTGAGCGCCGCGAATCAGCGCCTGAAGGAGCTCGACCGCCTGAAGGACGACTTCATCTCGACCGTGACGCACGAGCTGCGCACGCCGCTCACGTCGATCCGTTCCTTGTCCGAGATCCTGCACAGCGACCCGCGGCTCGACCTCGACAAACGCAAGCAGTTCATCGCCATCATCGTCAAGGAGAGCGAGCGCCTGTCGCGCCTGATCAACCAGGTGCTGGACCTGGCCAAGCTCGAGTCCGGCGTCGCCGAATGGCACGCGAGCGAGCTCGACCTGAAGGAGGTGATCGAGGAGACCGTCGCCACGACGCGCCAGCTGATCGACGACAAGGACTTGCAACTCACGCTCGCGTTGCCCGCGGCCCTGCCGCGCGTGCGCTGCGACCGCGACCGCCTGACGCAGGTGCTGATCAACCTGCTCGGCAATGCGGTCAAGTTCACCGAGCGTGCGAGCGGGCGCATCCATGTCGCGCTGGCGCGCGAGGGTGATGCGCTGCGCGTCGACGTGCGCGACAACGGCATCGGCATCGCGCCCGCCGATCAGGCGTCGATCTTCGAGAAGTTCCACCAGGTGGGCGACACGCTGACCGGCAAGCCGCAGGGCACCGGGCTGGGGCTGCCGATCAGCCGCCGCATCATCGAACACTTCGGCGGCCGGCTGTGGGTGCGCAGCACGCCCGGCGCGGGCGCAACCTTTTCGTTCACGTTGCCGCTGCAACCCGCCGGGGTGAAACCATGACGAAGACCATCCTCATCGTCGACGACGAGCCGAACATCGTCATCTCGCTGGAGTTCCTGCTCGAGCGCGACGGCTGGCGCGTGCAGATCGCGCGCGACGGCCAGGAGGCGCTGGAGGCGATCGAACGTGAGCCGCCGGCGCTGGTGCTGCTGGACGTGATGCTGCCGCGCCTGTCGGGCTACGACGTCTGCCAGCGTATCCGCGAGCGCCCGGCCTGGCGCTCGGTGCGTGTGCTGATGCTCACCGCCAAGGGGCGCGAGGTCGAGATGGCCAAGGGCCTGGCGCTCGGCGCCGACGGTTATGTCACCAAGCCGTTTTCGACCGGCGAGCTGCTGGCGCGCATCCGCGCGCTGCTGGGCGAGCCATGACGGGTGCGCGGCGGCGGTACCTGCTGCTGTTCGGCGCTGCCCTGCTGGTGGTGGGCGGCGCGGTCGCCGCCCTGGCGTTCGCGTTGTGGAGTGATCTCGACGGCGCCGAACGTGCGACGCTGCAGGCGCTGGTCGGCCAGCACGCAACCCTGCTGCTTTTGACCGCGCTGCTGGTGGCGGCGGCTCTCGGCGGCCTGGCCCGCGTGGTCGATGCGCGCTGGCCCGGCACGGCCGCCAAGCTGGCCGAGCAGGCGCGCCTGATGCATACCGTGAACCCGGCGCACCGGCTGGCCGAAGACGCCGGCGCGGCCGAGTTGCGGGTGCTGGCGCATGAAGTGAATGCCATTGCCGCAGCCCACGAGGCGGCGCGCGCCGACGTGCAGACCCGCGTGGCCGCCGCCGGCCAGCGGCTGGCGCAGGAGAGTGGGCGCCTGGCCGCGCTGATGGCCGAGTTGCCGCAGGCGGTGCTGGTGTGCAACGCCGAGGGCCGCATCCTGCTCTACAACGCACGCGCCGCGCGCCTGTTGAATGACGACAGCGACGGCGGCGACGACACGCCGGTGGTGGGCCTCGGGCGCTCGGTCTATGGCCTGCTCGACCGCGCGCTCATCGACCATGCGCTGCAACGCGTGGCGCAGCGGCTGGGCGAGGAGGCGGCACACTTCGTCGCGCTGCGCGCGGGCGCCTGGCTGCGTGCGCGACTGGTGCCGGTGCTGAACGCGCAGGAGCGGCTCGACGGCTTCGTGCTCATGCTCGACGACGTGACCCGCAGCGTGCTGGCCGACGGCGCACGCGAGCGCCTGCTGCGCCAGCTCACCGAAGAAAGCCGCGCCGGGCTGGCCAACATCCGCGCCGCCGCCGAAGCGCTGCAGCGTCACCCCGACATCGACGACACGCGGCGCCAGCGTTTCACCGATGTCATCGGCGAAGAAGCGCGCCGCCTGAGCGAGAGGCTCGACGCCGCCCAGGCGCCTGCGCCGCTGCGGGCACCCTGGCCGCTGGAGGACATGCGTGCCGCCGACCTGGCCCAGGCGCTGCACACCGGCCTCGCCGCCGCCGGTGTGCAGGCTCACGTCGAGGCGCCTATGGAGCCGGCGACATGGCTCAGCGTCGACAGCCATGGCCTGGTGCGTGCGCTGACGCGGTTTGTCGTCGGCCGCGGTCTGCCCGCGCCGACGCTGGGCATCGCGGCGGACGCGGGCCACGCGCTGCTGACACTTCGCTGGCCGGGCGCGACGCCGAGCGAACGCGACGACGCCGTGCTCGACGAGGTGCTGGCGAGGCATGGCGGCGAATGGTGGTGTGTGCACGACGCAGCCGCCGGCTCGAGCCGGCTGTGTGTGCAGCTGCCGCTCGCCGAGGCGGCGCCGGGCGCGGCGCTGCACAACCGGCCCGTCTATTACGACTTCGACCTCTTTCACCAGCCGGGGCAGACACCGGAGCTCGATGCGCGGCGCCTGAGCGAACTCGCCTACACCGTGTTCGACACCGAAACGACCGGCCTGGACCCGGGCGCGGGCGACGAGATCATCTCGATCGGCGCTTTGCGCATCGTCAACGGTCGGCTGCTCGAGAACGAACACTTCTCGCGCCTGGTCGACCCGCGGCGCCCGGTCAGCCAAGTCTCGCAGCAGGTGCACGGCATCACGCCGCAGATGCTCGCCGGCCAGCCCGGCATCGAGCAGGTGCTGCCGGCCTTTCACCGCTTTGCCGAAGACACCGTGCTGGTGGCGCACAACGCGGCCTTCGACATGCGTTTCCTGCAACTCAAGGAGGCCGCGACCGGCGTGCGCTTCGAGCAGCCCGTGCTGGACACGCTGCTGCTGTCGGCGCTGGTGCACCCCGGTCATGCGGATGCCGAGCACCGGCTGGAGGCGATCGCCGACCGCCTGGGTGTGCCGGTCGTGGCACGCCACACCGCGCTCGGCGACGCGATGGTGACCGGCCAGGTGCTGTTGAAGATGATCCCGCTGCTCGCGCAACGCGGCATCCTCACGCTGGGCCAGGCGCGTGACGCCTCGCGCAAGACGGTTTACGCGACGCTCGATTACTGATCGAGGAAGGTTTCGATCAGCGCCGCCAGCGCCTGTGGCTGGTCATGGTGCAGCATGTGGCCGCAGTCGGCGAGGGTGTGACGCTCGACCTTCGGCACGACGTTCAGGCGCTGATGGAACTCCGCCTTGCTGTAGCGGTTGCCCCACCACTGCGCCAGCTCGGTCGAGTCACCTTCCACCCACAACAGCGGCGCGGCGATGCGCCGCCAGGTCGCGAGCACCTCGTCGACCTGGTAGAGCACCGGGTTGGCGCGTTTGTGCGCCGGGTCGCCCAGGATGTGGCGGCGCCCGTCGTCGCCAAGCGCCGACCAGTGAGTCGCCAACCACGCTGCCTTGTCGGCGGGCAGGCGCGGGTTGTTCTTGCGCAGCCGCGTAGCCACCGCGTCCAGGCTGTCGTAGCTTTTCAGCGCCTGCGCCGTCTTCAACGAATCGAGCCATTCGAGCAGGCGCTGCGGCGCCATCTCCGCTTTCGTCGCCGGCAGCCCGAAACCCTCGAGGTTGATGAGCCGGCGCACGCGCTGCGGGCGCAGGCCGGCGTAACTCATGACGACGTTGCCGCCCATGCTGTGGCCGAGCAGGTCGACGGCCGTGCCCGGCGCCAGCGCATCGAGCAGCGCGTCGAGGTCGCCCAGATAGTCGGGGAACCAATAGCTGTCGGTGCCGGGCGGGCTCGCGCTGCGGCCGAAGCCGCGCCAGTCGGGCGCGAAGACGAGGCGCTCGTGGTGCAGCGCATCGACGACGAACTGGAACGACGCGCCGACGTCCATCCAGCCGTGCAGCGCCACGAGCGGCGGGCCGGCTGCCGCCGTGCCCCAGGTGGTGACGTGAACGTCGAGGCCACGCACCGCGACGAAGTGGCTCGTGCCGGCGCGGCGGGGGAGGTAGCTCATCGTTGGACTGTAGGCGGATGCCAGAATCGCCGCATGACCCTGCATGACGTCACCCTGCGCGCTGCCGGACCGCGCGACCTGGACGCGATCGTCGGCCTGATCGGCGAACTCGCCGCCTTCGAGCAGCTCACGCACCTGCTCGAAGTCACGCCCGACAAGCTGCGCCCGCACCTGTTCGGCGAGCGGCCGGTTGCCGAATGCTTGGTCGCCGACGCCGACGGCACGCTGGTGGCCTTCGCGCTCTTCTTCACCAACTTCTCGACCTTTCTTGCCAAGCCCGGGCTGTACCTTGAAGACCTCTATGTGCAGCCGGCCCAACGCGGCCGCGGCATCGGCCGCGCGCTGCTGCGCCGCTTGAGCGCGCTGGCGCTCGAACGCGGCTGCGGCCGCTTCGAGTGGAGCGTGCTCGACTGGAACGCGAACGCGATCCGCTTCTATGAACAGATGGGCGCGAGCGTGCTGCCCGACTGGCGCATCTGCCGTGTCACCGGCGCCGCGCTGCAACACTTTGCGAAGGACCCTGCATGATCGACCGCACCACCCTCGGCAGCAGCGGCCTTGCCGTCAGCAAGGTCTGCCTCGGCACCATGACCTTCGGCGAGCAGGTCGACGAGCCGACGACCCAGCGCATCCTCGACCGCGCGCTCGAACGCGGCGTGAACTTCATCGACACCGCCGAGATGTACGCGGTGCCGACGCGGCGCGAAACCTATGGTCTGACCGAGACCTTCATCGGCCGCTGGTTCGCGAAGCACCCCACCAAACGCGCGCAAGTCGTGCTCGCGACCAAGGCCGCCGGCCCGTCGCGCGGCATGGACTGGGTGCACGGCGGCAGCGACGACCTGACGCCGGCGCAGATGCGCGCCGCCTGCGACGCCAGCCTGAAGCGGCTGCAGACGGACGTCATCGACCTCTACCAGATCCACTGGCCGAACCGCAATGCGCCGGCTTTCGGATCGATCTACTTCGACCCGAGCCGTGATCGCGAGCGCAGCGGCATCGAGGCGCAGCTGCAGGCCCTGGCCGAGCTGGTGCGTGCCGGCAAGGTGCGCCAGATCGGGCTGTCGAACGAAACCCCCTGGGGCGTGGCCGAGTTCCTGCGTGTGGCCGAGCGCAGCGGCCTGCCGCGTCTGGTGTCGGTGCAGAACCCGTATGCCCTCGTCAACCGCGCGCTGGACAACGGGCTCGATGAGCTGCTGTACCGCGAACGCGTCTCGCTGCTGGCGTACTCGCCGCTCGGCTTCGGCGCCTTGACCGGCAAGTACGACGAAACGGGTTTCGTGGCGTCGGACGCGCCCGACGCCGGGCGCATCGCCCGCTTCGAATCGACGCGCAAGCAGCGCTTTGCGCGACCGGAGGCGCTGGCGGCGGCGCGGCGCTACAACACGCTCGCGCGTGACCACGGCCTGACGCCGACGCAGATGGCACTCGCCTTCTGCTACGCCAGCTGGCGGGTCGCGAGCACGATCATCGGCGTGACGACGCTGGCGCAGCTCGACGAGGACCTCGACGCCTGGGGCACGAGCCTGAGTGCGGAGCTGCTGCAGGCGATCGACCGCATTCGCTGGGAAATCAGAGATCCCGCGCAATAGGGGCTCGGAACCACTCTGCCCAGTCCCCGTGCGGATGTGCACGCGCGAGCCGGCGCTGCTCGCCGCCGGGCCACAGCGTCAGGCGCAATTCGGGGCCGATCGGGTCGCTTGCCGGCGGCTCGAAGCTGAGCCAGGCGAGCGGCGCCTGCGCCGTCGCACGTGCGCCGGCGGCCTCGATCACGGCGTGCAGGCGCTCCTGCGTCGCCGGGCTCATGTACTGCCAGCAGATCGAATGGCACAACACCGTGCTGCGGCCCAGCGGCAGCTCGGCGAGTTGCTGCTCGGCCCAGGCCGCCGCGTCGGCCTTGGCCACCGCCGGCAGGGCGCGCCGCGCCAGGCCGACCGCCGCCTGCAGGCGCGCCAGGCGCTCGCGCTGTTCGGGCCAGACATAGGCCGTCAGCCGCAACGCGCTCGCCGGGTCGAGCAGCGACAGCGGCGCGACATCGCAGCCGCGTCGATCGGCGACTTCGATCTGCTCGGGCAGCTCGGGCGGCGTGCCGCGCCAGTCGCTGGTCAGCTGCACCGGGCTGCGCGGCGGGCCGAAAAATCGGTCCTCGCCGAGCTTGTAGCCATAGCGGTCCCAGAGCAGGTTCAGGCCCGCGCTGGCGCCGACTTCGCGCAGCGCAAGCGGCAGCCCGAAGTGCTGTGCGACGAGTGCATAACCCCCGAGCAGTACCGCGCTGCGCTGCGGCTCGTTGGTCTGAGGCGCGCTCGCGAGAAAAGCGCGCAGGTGCATGTCGTGGCGCGCGAACACCGCGTGCAGCACGGGCGTTGCTCGGGCGCCGTCGAAGTGCTCGACATACGGGGGGTACAGCGCCGCCAGCGCCGGCGCCTGGCCGCCGAGCACTAGCGCGTGAAGTGCGCCGGCCAGCCGCAGCGGCACCGCGTCGGCGAGCGGGTCGCCCGGCCACTGCGGCAGCAGCCGACGCACCGGGCCGCCGGCGGCCCAGTCGTGCGACAGCCAGGCCATCAGGGCGGCGGTGAACGGCGCGCCGGCACGTTCGCAGTACTGCATCTGCTTGCGCAACGCCGCGAGCAGCGCGTCGGGGGCGGCCATCGGCGACACAATGCCGGCAATGGCCAAGAAAGACAAGCACGTCAGCGCCACCCCCGCCACGCAGTGGCTGCGCGCCCACGGCGTGGCCTACACCGAACACCCCTACGACTACGTCGAAAACGGCGGCACCGCGCAGTCGGCGCGCCAGCTGGGCCTGGACGAACACACGGTCATCAAGACCCTGGTGATGCAGGACGATCGCGGCAGCCCGCTCGCGGTGCTGATGCACGGCGACCGCCAGGTGAGCACGAAGAGCCTGGCGCGTGCGATCGGCGCCAAGTCGGTCGTGCCGTGTACCCCCGAAGCCGCGCAACGCGCCAGCGGCTACTTCGTGGGCGGCACGTCGCCGTTCGGGCTCCGGCGCGAGCTGCCGGTCTATGTCGAAGAGAGCGTCCTCGCGCTCGAGCGCATCGCCATCAACGGCGGGGCGCGTGGTTTTCTGGTCGGCATTGCGCCACGGGTGCTGAGCGAGGTGTTGGGCGCACGCGTGGTGTCCTGCGCGCTGTAGTCGCGGCGCACTTACACTCTCGCGCGCTGAACGGCAGGAGGTGACGGGCGATGACGGGTTGGGTTCTGAGCGTGGCAGCGGTACTGCTGGCCTATCTGATCGGCTCACTGTCGTTCGCGGTCATCGTCAGCCGCCTGATGGGGCTGACCGACCCGCGCAGCTATGGTTCGGGCAACCCGGGAGCGACGAATGTGCTGCGCTCCGGCAACCGCTGGGCCGCGATCCTGACGCTGGCCTTCGACGTCCTGAAGGGTTATGTGCCGGTGCTGCTGGCGCTGATGGTTGCGCCGCGCCTGGGTTTCGGCGAAGGCACCGTCGCCCTGGTCGGGCTGGCGGCGTTCATCGGCCACCTGTGGCCGGTGTTCCTCGGCTTTCGCGGCGGCAAGGGCGTGGCGACGGCGGCGGGTGTGCTGCTGGCGCTCAACCCCTGGCTCGGCGCGGCGACGCTCGTCACCTGGCTCGTCATCGCGGCGTTTTTCCGCTATTCGTCGCTCGCCTCGATCGCCGCCGCGCTGTTTGTGCCGCTGTACCAGGTGCTGTTCTGGGACGCGGGGCCGATGGCGCTGGCGATCGGCGTGATGAGCGTGCTGCTGCTGTGGCGGCATGCGGGCAACTTCGAGCGCCTGATCGCGGGCAAGGAGTCGAAGATCGGCCAGAAGAAACAACAAGGAGCGCAGTGAGATGACGACCCTTCATCGTTTCGATGTCGGCACCCGGTTGTCCGAGATGGCGGTGCACGGCAACACGGTCTACCTGGCCGGCCAGGTGGCGGCCGACGGCGCCTTGGACATCAGCGGCCAGACACGCCAGGTGCTGGCCGCGGTCGACGCGCTGCTGGCGCGCGCCGGCTCGGACAAGAGCCGCATCCTGATGGCGCAGATCTTCCTCGCCGACCTGGCCGACTTCGCCGGCATGAACGCCGTCTGGGAAACCTGGGTAACGCACGGTCAAGCGCCGCCGCGCGCGACGGTGCAGGCGAAGCTTGCCAAGCCCGAGTGGCGGGTCGAGATCGTGGTGACGGCGGCGGTTTAGACGGCAGACAGTCCGAGCCGCGCCGGGTCACCGCGGCCGACGCGTACCACCACCGGCGGCTCGATCGTGAGGTCGATCACGGTGGTCGGCGCCGCCGGGCAGGCGCCGGCATCGACGACCGCTTGCAGGGCTTTCTGGAAGCGCTCGCGGATCACATCGGCGTCGTTCATCGGCTCGCTCTCGCCGGGCGCGATCAGCGTCGTCGCCAGCAGCGGCTGGCCCAGCAGCGCCAGCAGTTCCTGCGCGACGCGGTGCTTGGGCACGCGCAGGCCGATCGTCCTGCGCGAAGGGTGCGAGAGGCGGCGCGGCACTTCCTTCGTCGCTTCGAGGATGAAGGTGTAGGGCCCGGGTGTGCCCAGCTTGAGCAGCCGGTACTGCCGGTTGTCCACCCGCGCGTAGGCGGCCAGTTCGGACAGGTCGCGGCACAGCAGCGTCAGGTGGTGTTTGTCGTCGACCTGGCGGATGCGCCGCAACTGTTGCGCCGCGGCCTTGTCGTCCAGGTGGCAGACGAGGGCGTAGCTCGAGTCGGTCGGTATCGCCGCGATGCCGCCGGCGTGCAGGATCTGCGCCGCCTGCTTCAGCAGCCGCGGCTGCGGGTTGTCGGGGTGGACTTCGAAGTACTGGCTCATGCGGTATCAAGTATGTCTGCGCCGGTCGCGCCAAGCCCCTCAATCCGCCACCGTATCCGCCTCCACCGCCGACACAGGCCGGCGCATGTTGAGCCAGGCGCCGGCGGCGCCGCAGACGGCGATGACGCCGATGCCGAGCCAGCCCCAGGTGTCGGGCAGGACGCGAAAGACGAGCCAGCCGACCAGCGCCGCGAAGCCGACCTGGGTGTAGAGGAAGGGCATCAGCGTCGCCGTCGGGGCCAGGCCCAGCGCCATCACCAGCAGCAGGTGGCCGGCGGTGCCGAGGGCGCCGATCGCGAGCAGCAGGCCCAGCTGCAACGGCGGCGTGGCGAGCAACACGGCGTCGGCGTCGATGCCGCTGGCGATCAGGAAGGGTGTCATCACCAGCGTGCCGGTCAGGCCGGTGTAGAAGTTGGTCGTGTACGGGTTCTCATGCGCCGCATACCTGCTCGACATGACCTGGAAGGCGGCGTTGCTGAACGCCGCCGCGAGCGGAAACGCCACCGCCCAGCCGAAGAGGCCACTGCCCGGGCGGATGACGATCAGCGCGCCGATGAACCCGCCGGCCACCAGGGCCCAGCGCAGCGGCGACACCCGCTCGCCGAGCAGCCAGCCGGCCAGCAAGGTCACGAGCAGCGGCGTCAGCAGCACGATGGCGGTGAACTCCGCCACCGGCAGGTGCTGCAGGCCGTAGAAGGCGAGGGTCGAGGAGCACAGCAGCAGGCTGCCGCGCAGCAGCTGGAAACCCGGGTGCGCGGTGCGGAAGGTCTTGCTGCGGTCGGCGGCCAGCCACAGCGTCATGACCGCGGTGTGGATGGCATAACGCACCCACAACATCAACTGCACGGCGAGGAAGGCGCCGAGATAGCGGGTCGTCGTGTCCATCGCCGCGAAACACGCGGCGGCGCCGGTGATCGCGGCGATGCCGAGCGCCGGGCGCGGGATCAAAGGATTCCCCTGCGCGCGGCGCGCTCCGGGGCGAGCGCTTTGGAGCGGCCAGGCGCGCTCAACCCCGCTGCACCCGGTGTTCGAGCGCCTGCCACACCGGCGTCAGGCGGCCGGGCAGGTCGGGCAGCTGGCCCAGGTCGATGCGGCTTTCGTCGGGCGCGTGAAAGTCGCTGCCGCGCGACGCGAGCAGGCCGAACTCGAGCGCACTGTCGCCGTACTTCACCACGTCGGCCGGGCCGTGGTTGCCGGTCACCACCTCGACGCCGCGGCCGCCGTGTTCGACGAACTCGCTGAACAGCGCGTATTCGGCGCTCGGGCTGAACTTGTAGCGCCCGGGGTGGGCGATCACCGCCACGCCGCCGGCACCGACGATCCAGCCCACCGCGTCGCCCAGGCGTGCCCAGCGGTGCGGCACATACCCCGGCTTGCCCTCGGTGAGATAACGGTGGAAGACCTCGTGGGTGGTGGCGCAGACACCGGCTTCGACCAGATGGCGCGCGAAATGCGTGCGCGAGATCAAGTCCGGGTTGCCCACGTAGCGCAGCGCGCCCTCGTAGGCGCCGTGGATGCCGACGCGGGCCAGGTCGTCGGCCATTTCGCGCGCGCGCCGCTCGCGCCCGCCGCGGGTGGCCGCCAGGCCGGCGCGCAGCGGCTCGTGATCCGGGTCCAGCCCGAGGCCGACGATGTGCACCGTGACATCGGCAAAGGTCACCGACACCTCGACCCCGCACAGGTACGGCAGGCCGGCGGCTCGGGCGGCGGCGCAGGCGCGCGGCTGGCCGGCCAGCTCGTCATGGTCGGTCAGGGACCACAGCTCGACGCCGTTGGTGCGCGCCCGCTCGGCCAGCGCCTCCGGGGTGAGGGTGCCGTCGGAGAGGTTCGAGTGGCTGTGCAGGTCGGCGTTGAGCAGGGGGTTCACGAGCGCCATTCTAGGAACACCGACCCTGTCAGCCTTGACAGTAGCCAGAGCCCACGATCGCGGGCCCAATATCATCCGGTGCTTGCCGTTCCCTGGAGTTGCCCCGTGATGCCGTTCTTTTCCGACCTTGTGATCCGTACCGACGAGGCCCGGCGCGACTTCGAAACCCACCCGGTGCTGCTCGACGCGGTGGCGCATGGCCTGTCGGTCGAGCGTTACCGCAAGCTGCTGCTCGAGCTCTACCACGTCGTCTGGCATTTCAACCCGGTCTGCGCCGCGGCGGCCAGCCGCATCCCGGACACACATCGCCAGGTTCGCTACCACCTCTACGAGCACATGTTCGAGGAGAAGGGCCACGAGGAGTGGGTGCTGAACGACCTGCAGGCGGTGGGCGTCGCGCCGGAGACGACGCGGGCGCATGGGCCGTCGCTGCATGTGCTGGCGATGACCGGCTACAACTACTGGGCCGCCGACCGCCGCCATCCGTGCTCGGTGCTGGGCATGTTGTACGCGCTGGAAGTCATCGCATCGGTCTATGGCGGGCCGTTCGCGGCGGCGATCAAGGAGGCGCTGCTGCTGGAGGGCGAACGCGGCATCTCGTTCATCGGCTCACACGCCAGCATGGACGCCAAACACATGGCCGAGCTGCGTGAAGTGCTCAATACGTTGCACGATGACGACGCTCGCAGTGCGGTAGTGGAGTCCGTCCAGGTCAATTTCCATCATTTCACGCGCATCGTCGAGACAATCTAGGTCGATGCACTCTCAACCCGGCCTGCTGCGCCTGCTCGGCCGCCCTTACAAGTATCTGCGCCTCGAGTGGACCGGCGAGCTCGGCCTGTTGCGGGTGCGCACCTGCGTCAAGCCGATCCAGTGTTACAGCCTGGCCGGGCTGGCCGAGATGCAGCAAGTGCTGGGGGACTTGCAGGCCCACCCCGGCATCGTGCGCCACCTGGTGGTGTCGTCCGACGTAAGCGGCGTCTTCAACTTCGGCGGCGACCTGGCGCTTTTCGTGCTGCTGGTGCGTTCGCAAGACGTCGATTCGCTGCGCATGTACGGGCGGCGCTGCGTCGACCTGGTGTGGTGGATGGAAAACGCCGCCCGCCGCGGCGTGCACACCACCGTGCTGGTGCAGGGCGACACGCTCGGCGGTGGGCTGGAGTCGGTGATGCCTTTCCACAAGGTCATCTTCGAGCGCAGCGCGCAGGCCGGCTTCCCCGAGGTGCTGTTCAACCTCTTCCCGGGCATGGGGGCCTGGAACTTCACCATCCGCAAGGCCGGCTTCGCGGTCGCCAAGGACATGATCCTGTCGGGGCGCCTCTACACGGCGCACGAGCTGATGCAACGCGGCCTGGTCGACATGGTGATCGACGACGGCGAGGGTGAGGCGGCCATCGACGAGGTCGTGCGCACGGTCGAGCCGCGCCTGCGCGGCACCCTGGCGGCGCTGGAGGCGCAGCGCCTGGCGGCGCCGATCGCCTACGAGACGCTGGCCGCGATCGTCGACCAGTGGGCCGAGGTGGCGCTGACCCTGACGAATCGCGACCTGAAGCTGATGGAGCGTCTGGCGCGCGCCCAGGTGCGCAAGGCCGGCGGCGGCGATGAAGGCGCGGTCGAAGAGATCAAGCGCATGGAACTGGACACGGCCTGGGGAACGGAAAGAGGCACCGGCGTCACGGCATGGGGGGAGTTGGTGAACTGAGGCTTCGCCTCAGTTCACCAACTCCTGCGGACTTTCACACCGCTCCCCCGAGCCCCCTCCAAGCGGGGGCTCCAGTCAGAGCGACGCCCGGCTCGCTGCGCGAGCCTCTAAAGCCAGGTGCCGATAACCTCGCGCAGCTGTGAGCGCGTATACGGCTTGGCCAAGTGGGCGTCCATCCCGCTCGCCAGGGCGTGCGCCACGTCCTCGTCGAAGGCGTTGGCCGTCAGCGCGACGATGGGGGTGCGGGTGCTGCCGTATTGCGCCTCGCGTTCGCGGATGCGCTCGGTGGCGGAATAACCGTCCATCACCGGCATCTGCAGGTCCATCAGCACGAGGTCGAAGCGGCGGCGCTCGAGTTGGGCCACCGCCTGTGCCCCGTCCTCCGCCTCGACGACGTTGAGGCCGAGCGATTGCAGCATCTCGAGCGCGATCATCCGGTTGACGAGGTTGTCCTCGGCCAGCAGGACCGTGCCGCTCAGCTCGTGCAGGGTACTCAGGCCGCCCATGGCTGAGTCGGGCGCCGGTGGTGGCGCCGGCGCGGGGTCGTGCGCGAACTCGACCGTGAAGCGGAACGTCGAGCCTTGGTTGGGGCGGCTGTCGAGCTCGATGCACCCACCCATCGCTTCGACGATGCGCTGGCTGATCGCCAGCCCCAGCCCGGTGCCGCCCCGTTTGCGGCTGCGCCCGCCGTCCACCTGGTGGAAGGGCTGGAACAGGTGCGCCGCCTGCTCGGGCGCGATGCCGATGCCCGTGTCGTGCACTTCGAAGCGAACGCTGGCCCGCCCCGCAGGCGCCTGCAGCGAGGTGAGGCGCAGCGTGACGCCGCCGTTCTCGGTGAACTTGATCGCGTTGCCGACCAGGTTGAACAGCACCTGCTTCAGGCGCTGCGCATCCCCGAGCACCCAATTGGGCGCGCCGTCGCCGAGCTCGATCTCCAGCGACAGCCCCTTGTCCTCGGCGTTGGCGCGAAACAGCGCCGCCACCGATGCAGCCATCGCATGCAGCGACAGCGGCGCGTGTGCGAGCTGCAGCTTGCCGGCTTCGATCTTCGAATGGTCGAGCACGTCGTTGAGGATCGCCAACAAGGACTCGCCCGACGATGCGGCGGTCTTCACGAGCCGGCGCTGCTGGCCGTCCAGCGGCGAGCGGCGCAACAGGTCGAGCGCGCCGAGCACACCGTTCATCGGCGTGCGGATCTCGTGGCTCATGGTCGCCAGGAACTGCGACTTGGCGACGTTGGCGGCTTCGGCCGCCTCCTTGGCCTGCCTGACCGACGCCACCGCTGCGTCCACCTCCAGGCTGTGGCGGATCGCCTGCGTGGTGGTGGCGGTGAAGGTGCGCGCGGCCTTGAACATCGTGATGCCGTAGATCGCGATCAGCAGCATCAGCACCCACGAAAACGAACTCTCGTTCAGGTAGGTGCCCAACATCGCACCGCCGATCTGCGGCACGCTCAACATCGCATATGAGTTGCCGACCAGCGGCATGAAAAACGCCGCCATCGAAACCGAGCCGCACGAGATGATGATGAAGGCGGTGGCGTCGGCGCCCTTCAGGTGGGCGTAGATCGCCACCGCGGCGAAGGCCCACATCAGCCCGGCGAGCAGCGAGTTGGCTTCGGTCTCACGCCGCGCGGCCGTGTAGGCGCGGTCATCCAGATGACTCACGTCGGCGTAGTGGCGCGCCATCACGATGCGCCAGACGCCGACGGCGATGCCCAGTGAGGCCGTCAGCGCAGCGGCCAATAGATGGCCATTGATCCAGCCCTGCCAAGCCACGTAGGCCACAGCGACCAGTTGCAGCGGCACGCTGCGCGCGGAGTTGACGAGCGCGATGCGCAGCAGTTCGCGGCGTACCGCGTCTTCGGTCGACAACTCCGTCGGCGTCATCGAACGAAGGATAGCCCAAGGGCTGCGGCGCCGGCGCCGGCCGGCTCAGCGCTTCTCAGCGCTCGAGCCTCAGCACACGCCCATCCTCGCTGTCGGTGAGCGCGTAGAGCCAGCCGTCGGGGCCTTGCCGCACGTCGCGGATGCGTTCGTTCAAGCCGGTCAGCAGGCGTTCCTCGCCGACGACGCGGTTGCCGTCGAGCGAAAGCCGCAGCAGCGCCGAGGCGCGCAGGGCGCCGGCGAACAGGCTGCCCTGCCAGCCCGGGTACCGCTCGCTGGTCAAGAAGGCCAGGCCGGACGGCGCGATCGACGTCGGCACCCAGTGCTTGAGCGGGGCGACGATGTCGGCGCGCTCGCTGCCGTCGCCGATCTTCGTGCCGCTGCCGTAGTTGCGGCCGTAGGTGATGACCGGCCAGCCATGGTTGCGCCCCGGTGCGACGCGGTTCAGTTCGTCGCCGCCTTGCGGCCCGTGTTCGGTCGCCCACAACTCGCCGGTCGTCGGGTGCAGCGCGGCGCCCTGCACGTTGCGATGGCCATAGCTGTAGATCTGCGGCAGCGCGCCGGCCGCCAGCTTCGGGTTGTCGGCCGCGGCGGCGCCGTCGCGTTCGATGCGCACGATCTTGCCGACGTGGTTGTCCAGGGTCTGCGCGTCGTCCTTGCGCGAGAAGCGGTCGCCGAGGGTGACGAAGAGCTTGCCCGCGCGGTCGAACACCAGCCGCGAGCCGAAGTGGGCGGTGCTCGCCACCTTGGGTTGCTGGCGGAAGATCACCTGTACGTCGGCGAGCCGCGCACCGTCGAGCCGGCCGCGCGCGACCGCGGTGCCGTTGCCGCCTTGGCCGGACTCTGCGGCTTCGCTGTAGCTCCAGTAGACGAGCTGGTTGCTCGCGAAAGCCGGGTCGAGCGCGACATCGAGCAGCCCACCCTGGCCGCGTGCGTCGACCGCCGGCACACCGGCCAGCGGCGCGGACAGTTTGCCGTCGCGCTCGACGATGCGCATGCGCCCCGGGCGTTCGGTGACGAGCAGGCGGCCGTCCGGCAGGAAGGCCAGCCCCCAGGGGTGCTGCAGGCCCCGCGCGACGGTGACGGGTTTGAGTTCCGTGGTTTGTGCGCCCGAAAGACCGCTGACCAGGACCAAGGCGATGGAGATCAGGTACTGCTTCATGGGAGCCGAGCTTAACCCTGGGCCTGCACCACCATCTGCACCCGTGCCTGGCCCTGGTATTCGTCCAGCACCAGCCGGTAGGCCAGGCGCACGCGCGGCGGCAGCGGCTCGGCGTGGCCGAACCAGATGGCGTCGCGCAAGGCGCCCTGGTGGCGCACACGCAGCTTGAGATGTTGGTCGCCGACCAGCCGCTGCGCGACCACTTCGACCTCGTCGCAGAAGAGGGGCGGCTCGAAGGCCTGACCCCAGACCGCGGCGTCGAGTGTGGCCACGGTCTGCGGCGTCCAGCAGCCGTCGGGCAGCGGGCCGTCGGTGCGCAGCCGGCGCTGCAGCGTGGCGGCGTCGAGCCATTCGCCGGCCACCGTCTGCAGCGCCTGCGCGAACACCGGCAGCGCGGCCTCGGCGATCGTGCAGCCGGCCGCCATGGCGTGGCCGCCGAAGCGCAACAGCACGCCCGGGTGACGCTTGGCGACGAGGTCGAGTGCGTCGCGCAGGTGAAAGCCGGGGATCGAGCGGCCCGAGCCTTTCAATGCGCCGTCGAGCCCCCGCGCGAAGACGAAGGTCGGCCGGTGCAGCCGGTCCTTCAGCCGGCCGGCGACGATGCCCACCACGCCTTCGTGGAAGCCGGGGTCGTACAACGCCAGCGCGGCCGGCGGGTCGCTCTCGGGAATCAGCGCGTCGAGCAGCACCTCGGCCTGCTCGCGCATGCCGTCTTCGACATCGCGCCGCGCGCGGTTGATGCTGTCCAGCTGTTGTGCCAGGTCGGCCGCGCGGCCGGCGTCGTCGGTGAGCAGGCACTCGATGCCGAGTGTCATGTCGGCCAGGCGGCCGGCGGCGTTGATACGCGGGCCGAGCGCAAAGCCGAAGTCGAAGCCCGTCGCCTGCGCCGGTGGGCGGCCGGCGACGGCGAAGAGCGCGGCGATGCCCGCCTGCATGCGCCCGGCACGGATGCGCTTCAAGCCTTGCGCGACGAGGCGGCGGTTGTTGGCGTCGAGCTTCACCACATCGGCCACCGTGCCGAGCGCCACCAGGTCGAGCAGGGTGTCGAGTTTCGGCTGCGGGCGTGTTGAAACGCCCGCGTTCGCGGTCGTTGGGGCATCGAACGCCCCACGCGCACGCAGCTCGGCGCGCAGTGCCAGCAGCACGTAGAACATGACGCCGACGCCGGCCAGCGCCTTGCTCGTGAAGCCGCAGCCGGGCTGGTTCGGGTTCACGATCACATCGGCCGCGGGCAGTTGGGCCCAGCCGTCGACGAGGGCCGGCAGGTGATGGTCGGTGATCAGCACCGCGATGCCGAGCGCGCGCGCATGGGCGACACCGGCGTCGCTGGCGATGCCGTTGTCGACCGTGATCAGCAACTCGGCGCCCTGCGCGCGCGCGAGGTCGACGATCGCCGGCGTCAGGCCGTAGCCGTGCAGCGCGCGGTCGGGCACCACATAACCGAGCCGCTCGCGCGCGGCGCCGAGCATCGCGAGGCCACGCAGCGCGACCGCGCAGGCCGTGGCGCCGTCGCAGTCGTAGTCGGCGACGACACACAGCCGCTTGCGCTCACGCAGCGCGTCGGCGAGCAAGGTGGCCGCGGCGGCGGCGCCGAGCAGCGTCTGCGGCGGCAGCAGATGCGCGAGGCCGTCGTCGAGTTCATCGGCCGAGCGCACGCCACGCGCCGCGTACAGGCGCGCGAGCAGCGGCGGCACGCCGGCCTGTTCGAGCGCGTACACCACGCGTGGCGGGACGTCGCGGGCTTCGATGATCGTCACAAGGACTCCAGCAGCGCCGCGGCGGCGGGTCGGCGCAGGGATGCACGCAGACTCGGCCACCAGCCGGCCGACGGCGCAAGCGTCACGCTGCTCGCTTCGCCACACAAGGTGAGCGTGCCGCCCGCGGCGAGCAGCGGCGCGATGGCTTCCTGGTCGAGCGTCTTCCATGCCTGACCCCAAGCAGACCAATCGCCGGCCAATGCGGGGGCGCGCAGGCGGTCGTCGATGCCGCATGCGCGAGGGTTCGCCGTCTGGCGAGCGCCGCAGCCGCTGAGCCAGAGCGCGTTCACGGCCCAAATGCCGCGCGCCTCGCGCGCGTCGTTCACCGGCTCGCGGTACATCACCATCTGCAGCTCGCTGTGCAAGCGGCTCCACGCCTTGGCATGGCGGGGCAGCCAGCGTTCGACATCACGCCCGATCGCGCGCTCGATCGACGCCGTCGCCAGGCCGCGCAGCGACTCGTGGCTGACCAGCCAGCGCGACGCGTCGAGCCACACGAAGCCGCAGCCCGCATCCGCGACCAGTGCCTGCGCGGCGTCGAACAGCGCGCGCGATTCGTCGTCGCTCAAGTCGAGCGCCGCGGGATCGACCAGCCCGACTTCGTCGCTGCCGACGCGCCAGTGCACCGGCTGCAGCAGCCCCCAGGCCAAGCCGCCGGTGTCGATGCCGGCCTGAGCCGCCGCGTGCGCGGCCCAGGGCAGGCAGCCGTCGCCGCCTTGCCAGCCATAGGCGCGCGCGGCGGCGCGTTCGTGCGGCGTTGTCAGGCTGTCCACGTCGCCATCGTCGCGCAGCGGTTGCGCGCAGCGGGCGATGAAAGCCGCCAGCGCCGGTCGCTCGAGCTGCGCCGCCACGCGCTGTGCTTCGTCGGCGCGCGCCGCGGCATAAGGAACGATGAGCTGCATCGGCGGATTATCCCGGCCGGTTAGCATGCTGTGCGATGGCAAGCCCCTACGAACTCTGGATCGGCTGGCGCTACACCCGCGCCGGCCGCGCCGGGCGGCGCAACGGCTTCATCTCCTTCATCTCGGGCGTGTCGATGCTCGGCATCGCGCTCGGCGTGGCCGCGCTGATCATCGTGTTGTCGGTCATGAACGGTTTCCAGAAGGAGGTGCGCGACCGCATGCTGAGTGTGATCGCGCATGTCGAGCTGCTCGACGCCGCCGCCAGCGCCTTGTCCGACTGGCGCGCCACCGCCGAGCGTGCGCGCAGCACCTTGGGGCAGCAGCTGCGCGGCGCGGCGCCGTTCGTCACCGCGCAGGCCCTGGTGGCGCGTGGCGACGAGATGCGCGGCGTGCTCATCCGCGGCATCGATCCGCAGTTCGAGCCGCAGGTCACCGACGTCGCGGCCAAGCTGCAGGGTGGTGACGGTAGGGGCACGCTGGCCCGTCTGCAGGCAGGGCAGTGGAACATCGTGCTCGGCATCGAACTCGCGCGCGCCTTGAGCGTGCGCGAAGGCGACAGCATCACCGTCGTCGCGCCGAGCGGCCAGGTCACGCCGGCGGGCATCGTGCCGCGGCTCAAGACCTTCAACATCGTCGGCACCTTCGAGGCTGGCCACTACGAATACGACTCGGCGCTGGCGATGGTGCACATCGACGACGCGGCGACGCTGTTCCGCACCGGCGGCGCCACCGGCGTGCAGTTGAAGCTGGCCGACCTGCACGCGGCGCGCGAGGTCGCCGCACGACTCGCGCCCGTGGTCGGGCCGGATGTCGTGGTGCGCGACTGGACCCGCACCAACCGCAACTGGTTCGACGCCGTGCAGCTCGAAAAGCGACTGATGTTCATCATCCTGACGCTGATCGTCGCGGTGGCGGCGTTCAATCTCGTCTCGACGCTGGTGATGACGGTGACCGACAAACGCGCCGACATCGCGATCCTGCGCACGCTGGGCGTGAGCCCCCGTTCGGTGATGGGGATCTTCATGGTGCAGGGCGCGCTGGCCGGCGTCGTCGGCACGGCAGCGGGCGTGGCACTCGGGCTGCTGGTGGCGTTCAACATCGACGTCATCGTGCCGGCGCTGGAGCGGCTGTTCAACACCAGCTTCCTGCCGGGCAGCATCTATGTCATCAGCCGCATGCCGAGCGAGCCGCAGAGTGCGGACATCGTGCCGATCGTGTTGATCTCGCTCGTGCTGGCGTTCGTCGCCACGCTCTACCCGAGCTGGCGCGCGAGCCGCGTCAACCCTGCGGAAGCGCTTCGTTATGAGTGAGGTCGTATTGCAGGGGGAAGCGCTGTGCAAGCGTTATCACGACGGCGAGATCGACGTCGAGGTGCTGCGTGGCGTCAGCCTTCAGGTGCAGGGCGGCGAAACGCTCGCGATCGTCGGCGCCTCGGGCTCGGGCAAGAGCACGCTGCTGCATCTGCTCGGGGCGCTCGACGCGCCGACCTCGGGGCGGGTGATGCTGAAGGGCCGCGACCTGGCGATGCTGGACGCGGCGGCGCAGGGGCGCTGGCGCAATGCGCAGCTCGGCTTCGTCTACCAGTTCCACCACCTGCTGCCCGAGTTCAGCGCCGAGGACAATGTCGCCATGCCGCTCATCATCCGGCGCGACGCGCCGGCCGCGGCACGCGAACGTGCGCGCGAGCTGCTCGGGCAGGTGGGGCTGGCGGCGCGCGCCGCGCACCGGCCGTCCGAACTGTCGGGCGGCGAACGCCAGCGTGTCGCGCTCGCGCGCGCGCTGGTCAGCCAGCCCGCCTGCGTGCTCGCCGACGAGCCGACCGGCAACCTCGATCGGGAAACGGCCGACGGTGTCTTCACGCTCATGCTCGACCAGGTGCGCTCGCGCGCCATGGCCCTGGTGATCGTCACGCACGACCCGGGGTTGGCGGCGCGCTGCGACCGTGTTCTGCATCTGCGTTCGGGGGTGCTGGGGTAGCCGGCGTCCGCAAGGGCTGCGGCACCGGATCCGGGTCGCCGGTTCGGCCCAGCCGTTCCAACTCCGCGATCACCTGCGCTCCGAGCAGCAGCAGCGTGCCGGCCACCTCCAGACTGAGCAGCACCGCGATGGCGGTCGTGAAGGAGCCGTACACGGTGCTGATCTGTGACAGCGTCGCGAAGTACCACAGCAGCACGTGGCGCGACACCTCCCACAGCGCGGCGGCGATGAGCGCGCCGAAGAGGGCGTGGCGCCAGGACAGGCGGCCAACCGGCATCACCATGTAGATCGAAGCGAGGATCGCCACCTCGCCGACAAAACCGAGCAGGTACAGCAGCGCCCCCGACAGCCCGCCGAGCGACCAGTCGCGGCCGAAGAGGCGCAGCACGTCGTCGCCGAGCGCCTGCAGCGCACCGGCCATCACGGTCACCACCAGCATGCCGATGCCGAGGCTCAGGATGTAGGCGTACGGCAGCAGCGCCGAGACGACAAACGGGCGGCGGCGCTCGACCACGCGGTGGTGGAAGATGACCGACATCGCGTTCTCCAGCATGCCGAAGGCGAGCGAGCTGAAGAACAGCATCGTCGCCAGCAGCACCCAGCCGACGGTGTCGCGGTAGGCGATGAACTTGCCGAGTTCGCCCACCAGCGCCGCGGCCTGGCCGGGCAGCAGCCAGGCGAGATAACGTGTCAGCACAGCCAGCACGTTGGCCGGGTCGATGACGTGGGTGAGCGCGATCACCGCCAGGATCAGCATCGGCACGATCGACAACAGCGCGTAGTACGCCACCGCGCCGGCGAGCAGCAGGCCCTGGTTGGCGCGAAAGGCTTTCAGCACCGTCCATGCGAAATGCAGCGGATGCTGCGCAACGTAGAGCAGGGTGTGGCGGAGCCGGTGGCGCGGGCCGGCTGCACTGCTCATGGCCCTGTCTGCGGGTCGGGGATCACCGGCGCCGGGTCGGGGTCGGCGGGCAGGTCGAGCGGATCGGGCAGCTGGTCGGGCTCGACCGGCGGACGCGCCGGGCCGGGCGCCTGCTCGGGCGCGTCGGGCTGCGGTTCACGCGGGCTGTGGTGGTGGCTGTGCGGCATGGTGGGCTCCGGCCGGGCCTTTGATGGTGATCCGCCCGGTGCCGCGGCGATGCCGGCTCAGGGCGCGCGCGGCTGTGGGGCCTGTCCTACCGGCCGCACGCCGCCAAGCAGCCAGGCCGCGGCAGGCCGCGGGTACTGCACGCGCAGGGCACTCGGCGCTCGCGCCTGCCCGAGTTGCGGGGTGTTGTCCTACCGATTGTGGGCTCAAGCTCACAGCGTGCCGCTGCGCCGGCCGATGGTTCGCGAACCCCGTCCTGCCTACGCTGCGGCCATCCTCCCGGCACTCGGCAACATCCGTCATGAACGCCACCACCCCTTTGCTTCACCGCATCTGTGGGCTGGCCTGCGCGGCGCTGCCGCTGGTGGCGCAAGCCGACGACCAACCGGCGCCGCCCCTGGCACTCGCCGTCACTCAGGAGCTGCAGGCGTCCAACGAGCTGGAGCACACGACGCGGTCGATGTTGTGGGCGCGCGCGCAGGCGCTGTCGTTCGGGGTCGGGGTCGAACAACGCAGCCGGCGCGTCGGCGAGTTGCACGTCGTCGGCAAGCAGCCCGGGCCGATGGTGCAAGCTCAAACCCTGCTGGTGGGCGTGTCGATCGCGGCCACCGAGCGCACATCGATTGCCTTGCAGGCACCGCTGTGGCGCGACGATCGTGAACGCCTGGCCGACCACGACACGCCTCGCATGCCCTTGCGCAGCCGCGACACGATGGGCGAGCTGCGCGCCGGTCTGCAGATGAAGATGCAGATGAACAGCCAGACGAGTCTGGCGATGCGTCCGCGCAAAGGGGGTGTCGGCGTGACCCTGCGCAGCCAGTGGTAGCCCAGCGAACTGTCCATCATTCGATGCGTGCGTTCGGGTGGCCCCGCGGCCCCGTGGCGCCGATTTGTTGGGCAGAATCCTGCGCACTCCGACCTGACGCGCCTTGCCGCGCCGCCGATGACTCCACTGACCTACCGTCGGCTCGCCGATCCGTTCGACGTTCGCGAGACGATCGTCGTCATGGCTGCGCTGGCGCTTGCGTTGGGTGTCCTGCTGCTCGACATGGCGACGCCCCTGGGCTGGACCGAATGGGTGCTGTACTTCGTGCCGGTCAAGCTGATGCTGCTGCAACGCCGCTGGTGGATGCCCTTTGCGATGGCGCTGCTGTGCCTGCTGTTCATCTTCATGGGCTTCGCGCTGTCGGCCGCCGCGGACATCTCGACCACGATGGCCTTGACGAACCGCGCCCTGTTCTCCTCCGTCGTGATGGTGGCGGCGGCGGTGACGGCGCAGGTCCTGCGCCAGCGCGAGGAGTTGCGTCGCTCGGCGTGGGTCTCGCAGAGCGAGTCGACACTGGCGCAGCGCCTGGCCGGCGACGACACACCGGACGAGGTCGGCCGCATCGCCAGCGAGGTGCTCACGGAGCAATTGGGCGCGTCGGTCGCCGCGGCCTACCGCATCGACGGCGACCGGCTCGTCTTCAGCGGGGGCCACGGCGCCGACGCCGGCTCGCTGCCGGCCTCGCTGTCGCTGCTCGACGGCGTGCTGGGGCAGGCGGTGCGCGACCAGCGTTTCACCGCCCTCAGCCCGGCGCCCGCAGGCCACCTGCGACTGAAGACCGCTCTCGGCCACAGCACGCCGGAGCATGTGCTGGTGATCCCGCTGAGTGCCGGCTTGCGGCCGATCGGTGTCATCGAGCTCGGCATCCAGCGCTCGATGGTCGACCTGGGGCTTGCCGAGGCGCTGTCGAAACGGGTGGCGGAACTGGTGGGGCTTGCGCTGCGCAGCGCGATCTACCGCCACGAGCGCCAGGGCCTGCTCGAGGAAGCGCAGCGCCAGGCCGAGGAGTTGCAGTCGCAGCAGGAAGAACTGCGCGTGTCCAACGAAGAACTCGAAGAGCAGAGCCGCGCGCTGCGCGAGGCGCAGGCGGCGCAGGAGATCCAGCAGACCGAGCTGGAGCGCGCGCACAACGAGCTGGGCGTGCACACCCAGGCTCTCGAACAGCACCAGCGCGAGATGCTGCGCGCGCAGGCCGACCTGCAGGCGAATGCCGCAGTGCTGGAGGCCGCCAACCAGTACAAGTCCGAGTTCCTCGCCAACATGTCGCACGAGTTGCGTACGCCGCTCAACAGTGCGCTCATCCTGTCGCAGCTGCTGGTCGACAACAACGAGGGCAACCTCAACGACGAACAGGTGCGTTATGCCCGTGCGATCCACGACGCCAACAACGACCTGCTGGTGCTGATCAACGACGTGCTGGACCTGGCCAAGGTCGAGGCCGGCCATGCCAATCTGCAGGCTGAAGCCGTGGCGACGGTCGACATCGTGCGCCGCTTGCGCACGATGTTCGAGCCGCAGGCGCAGAAGAAGGGCCTCGCGTTCGAGGCCGAACAGGCGCCGGGCACGCCGGTTTCCCTGCACACCGACAGCCGCCGCCTTCTGCAGGTGCTGAAGAACCTGCTCGCCAACGCGGTCAAGTTCACCACTGCCGGCAAGGTCACGCTGGCACTCGCGCCGGCAGCCGGCGCTGGCCTGCGCTTCGACGTGCGCGACACCGGGGTCGGCATCGCGGCCGACAAACACGAGGTCATCTTCGAAGCGTTCCGCCAGGCCGACGGCTCGACCAGCCGGCAGTTCGGCGGCACCGGGCTGGGGCTGTCGATCTCGCGCGAACTGGCGCGCCGACTCGGCGGCGACATCGTCGTGCGCAGCACGCCGGGGCAGGGCAGCGTGTTTTCGCTCGAGTTGCCGCCGCAGCTGCCCGAGCAGGTGCATGGCATGTTGCAGCCGACCGCGCCCGCCAACCCGGCGCCACCCGCGCTACCGCAGGTGCCCGCGCCCGCGCCCGCGCCCCAACTGCCGCCGCCCGATGGCCGGCGCGTGATCCTGGTGGTCGAGGACGACCCGTTGTTTGCCGCCAGCCTGCGCACGCTGGTCGAGGACCAGGGCTATGCGTGTGTGGTGGCCTGCACCGGCGAGCAGGCGCTGCAACTCGCACGCGATGCGCGGCCGAGCGCGGTGCTGCTCGACGTCGGGCTGCCCGACGTGTCGGGCCTGTCGGTGCTCGAGCGTCTCAAGCGCGACGCCGCGACGCGGCACATCCCGGTGCACGTGGTGTCGGGCGAGGAGCGCAGCGCGTCGGCGCTCGAGTTGGGAGCGATCGGCCACCTCGTCAAGCCCGCCCGCCGCGACGAGCTGCTCGCCGCCATCGAGCGCCTGCGCGCACGGGCCGACGAGCGGCCGCGCCGCGTGCTGGTGGTCGAGGACGACCCGGCGCTGCGCAGCAACCTGGAACTGCTGCTGCAGTCACCCCAGGTCAAGGTGCTCACCGTCGGCACCGTGGCCGAGGCGCTGACCCAGCTGCGCGAGGCCACCTTCGACTGCATGGTGACCGACCTCTCGCTGCCCGACGGCTCGGGTTATGAACTGCTCGAACGCATGGCCAACGACAAGAGCCACGCCTTCCCGCCGGTGATCGTCTACACCGGCCGCCCCTTGAGCCGTGACGAGGAGGCGCGGCTGCGCCGCTACTCGCGCTCGATCATCGTCAAGGGGGCCCGCTCGCCCGAGCGCCTGCTCGACGAAGTGACTCTGTTCCTGCACAGCGTGGAGTCGGCGCTGCCCGGCGAGCAGCAGCGCATGCTGCGCTCGGCGCGCCGGCGCGACGCGGTGCTCGACGGCCGGCGCATCCTGCTGGCCGAAGACGACGTGCGCAACATCTTCGCGCTCACCAGCGTGCTCGAACCGCTGGGCGTGCAGCTGGAGATCGCGCGCAACGGACGCGAGGCGCTGGCGCGGCTCGACCGCGACCCGCCGGTCGACCTCGTGCTGATGGACATCATGATGCCCGAGATGGACGGCCTGGCCGCGATGCGCGCCATCCGCGCCAAGGCCGAAGGCGGCGACATCCCGATCGTCGCGCTGACCGCCAAGGCGATGGCCGACGACCGTGCGCAGTGCCTGGACGCCGGCGCCAACGACTACCTGGCCAAGCCGATCGACATCGACCGGCTGATCTCGCTGTGCCGGGTCTGGATGCCGAAGTGAACGCCGCCGCCCAGCTCGCCGCCGAAGGCGGCTCGACCGATGCCGACGGGCTGTTCGACATCGAGCTGCGCGTGCTGCTGGAGGCCATCTACCTGCGCTGGCAGCACGACTTTCGGCAATACGCGCCGGTCTCGCTGCGCCGGCGTCTGCGCCAGGCAATGGCCGCGCTGGGCTGCTCGCGGCTGTCGCAGTTGCAGGACCGGGTGCTGCGTGACGCGACCTCGTTCGACCGGCTGCTGCAGTTCCTCACCGTGCAGGTGAGCGAGATGTTTCGCGACCCGGCCTACTTTCGCGTCCTGCGCGAGCAGGTGGTGCCCGAGTTGCGCACCTACCCGTCGCTCAAGTTCTGGGTTGCCGGCTGCAGCAACGGCGAGGAACTCTGGTCGCTCGCGATCCTGCTGCACGAGGAAGGCTTGCTCGAGCGCAGCATCCTCTACGCGACCGACATCAACCGGCAGGCGCTGGCGCGCGCCGAGGCGGGTGTGTTCGACCGCGACTCGATGCCGCTGTATACGCGCAACTACCTCGCCGCCGGCGGGCGGGCGTCGCTCGCCGAGTACTGCACCGCGGCCTACGGCGGCGTGCTGTTCGATCGCAAGCTGAAGCGCCAGGTGGTTTTTGCCGACCACAGCCTGGCCACCGATGCCGTGTTCTCCGCGGTCCACCTGGTGTCTTGCCGCAACGTGCTGATCTATTTCGACACCCCGTTGCAGAACCGCGCTGTCGGGCTGTTCCGCGACTCGCTCGTGCGCCACGGCTTCCTCGGCCTGGGCAGCCGGGAGTCGTTGCGCTTCGGCGCCCATGCCAACGCATTCGAAGCCTTCCATCCGCAGGCGGACGTTCGCCTCTATCGGCGCTATTGACATGAGCTGGCCGGACGTCGATGCGGTGGTGATCGGCGGTTCGGCCGGCGGGCTGGAAGCGCTGGTGGCGATCGTCGCTGCGCTGCCCGCCGACTTTCCGGCTGCGGTGCTGATCGTCCTGCACCGGGGCCAGCGCGAAGACGACGGCGTCACGCTGGCGGCGCTGCTCGCACGTCATTGCGCGCTGCCGCTGGACGATGCCTGGGACCACCAGCCGGTGCACGCCGGCGAGGTGGTGCTGGCGCCGGCCGGCTACCACCTGCTGGTCGACTGCGGGCCGGTGCTGGCCTTGTCGGTCGACGAGCCGGTGTTGTGGTCGCGGCCGGCCATTGACCCCTTGTTCGAAAGTGCCGCCGACTGCTGGGGCGCGCGGCTGCTGGCGATCGTGCTCACGGGCGCCAGCGAGGATGGCAGCGCCGGCGCGCTGGCGGTGCGCCGCGCCGGGGGCGAGGTGTGGGTGCAGGATCCGGCCGAGGCCGCGGTGGCGCTGATGCCGCAAGCCGCGCTCGAGCGCGCCGGCGCGGACCGTGTGCTGTCGCTGGCGCGCATCTGCGCCGCGTTGGAAGCAGTGAAAATAGCGCCATCATGAACCTTGCGACCCTGCGCCTGAACATCCTCGTCGTCGACGACGTGCCGCCGAACCTGCTCGCCATGCAGGCTTTGCTGGCCGATGAACGGACCCATGTGCTGAGCGCAGAGTCGGCGCAGGCCGCACTCGAGCTGCTGCTGAAACACGATGTCGCGCTGGCGCTGCTGGACGTGCAGATGCCCGGTATGGATGGCTACGCGCTGGCCGAGCTGATGCGCGGCAGCGAGCGCACGAAACATGTGCCGATCATCTTCATCACCGCCGGCGCCAGCGATGAGCAGCGCAGCTTTCGCGGCTACGAGGCGGGCGCGGTGGACTTTCTGTACAAGCCGGTCGATCGGCGCGTGTTGCGCAGCAAGGTCGCGGTGTTCTGCGACCTGCATCGCCAGCGCCTGCTGCTGGCCGAACACATCGCCGAGCAGGAGCGCCTGGCGCGTGTCAACGCCCTCATGCAGGCGGCGCTGACCCACGACATCCGCGCCCCGTTGGCGGCGCTCAACCTGAACGCCGAGCTGCTGCTGCGTCGCGTCGAAGTGCCGGGGCTGGCGCAGGCCGGCGCGCGCATCAAGGCGGCGACGGCGATGCTCGGACGCCAGGTCGATCACCTGGTGAACCTGGGCCAGTTGCCGAGCGCCGACGACCTGCGGCCCGAAGTGGCGCGGGGCGACTTCGACGAACTCGTGCGGGCGCGTGTCGAGGCGGCCAAGCGCCAGGGCCTGCTGGCGGTCGCGCCGCAGATCGAGACCGTCGGTGACTCTGCCGGTGATTTCGATGCACGCCTGATGGCCCAGGCGCTGGATCACCTGCTGCTGCAGGCCGCCACGCATGCCGGCGACAGCGAGATTCGCTTGCTGCTCAACGGTGAAGCGCGCCGCTCGCTGCTGCTGCGTGTGAGCTGCGGCACCGTGCTCGGCGACGCCGCGGCGCACCACATGTTCGGCGCCGGCGTCGCGGTCGAAGGGGTGTCGTCGCCGCGGGTGGGGGTCGGCCTGGCGCCGTGCGAACGCATCGTGCGTGCGCACGGCGGCTCCTTGATCGGCCGTTCGCGCGAACGTGAAGGCACTTCGTTCGAGTTGATGCTGCCGCGCGGCGGGCCCTTGGTCACCCCAGCCTGAGTCGGCGGGCGGCTTCGGGGGCGCCTATATCAGCGGCCGCAGCGCTGGCTCGAGCGGCCAGCGGATGCGCGCCACCGCGGCCAGCTTCTTCAGATCGGGTACCCGCAGCCGCTGCTGGCCGGCGCGCCACTCGACCAGCTTGTCCTGCTGCAACTTGCGCAGCGTGCGGTGGGTGTGGATCAACGACAGGCCCATCGCGTCGGCCAGGTGCTGCTGGGTGAGCGGGAAGACGATGCCGTCCTGCTCGACGTCGCCGGGGTCGAACGGCGCCGCGCGGGCGTGCAGCACCAGCAGCAGCGCCGCGGTACCCTCCAACGCGCCGCGTTGGCCGACGTTGAGCAGGTTGTCGTCGACCAGGCGCTCGCCGTGCGCCGCCAGCCAAGTCACGTCGTAGCCGAGTGAGGGCACGTCGCGGTGCAGCGCCCACACCGCGTCGCGGCGGAAGCTGCACAGCCGCACCGGCGTCAAGGCGCGCACGCCGTGGCTGGCGACCGCGTCCATCTTCTGCTGCAGGCCGATGAAATCGCCCGGCAGCAGCACGTTGAGGATCTGGCGCCGGCCGTCGGCCAGCGTCTTGTAGCGGTAGGCCCAGCCCGCGAGCAGGGTGTACAGGCCGCTGTCGGAATCACCTTCGCGGATGAGGTCGATGCCGGCGTCGAATTCGACCTCGGACTGCTTGAGTTCGTCGATCACCGCCAGCTCTTCCGGCTTGATCGGTTGGAACGTGGCGCAGCCGCGCAACGGGCACTGGCTGCACGGTCGGTCGTTCAGGTGGACCGAGTTGGCGCGGCGGGAGACAGCCGAAGCGGCCTTCAATGGAGTGTCCATTTCGCCTGCTTGAAGTTGCCCCGGGAGTCGACGCTGGCTTTCATGCAGGCCCTGGGGCCAAGCGACGCGCTCTGACATCGCGCTCAACCCGAGGCAGCGGCCTGTTCGGGTTCGGCGGCGGGTGCCGCTGTGGCGCGGGGCGCAGTCGCAGGCCTGGGCGTCGGCATGGGTGCCACCTCACCTTCTTCGGCGGGTTTGCGCGCAGCGGCCCAGGCCAGGAACAGGCTCGCCAGCAGGCTCTGCACCGGCGCCTGGGTCAGCTGATGCACCACCCAGCGCCCGGCGCGTTGCGGCGCGTCGGCCAGGTGGCGGTTCAGTGCCGGCCAGCGCCACGGCCGCCCGGCGATCAGCGCCGCCCCCAGCGTGGCGGCCACGGCGACGGCCAACACCGGATGGCGCCGCACCAGCGGAGCGATCGCGCCGCGCAGTTCGCCGGCGGCCGTCTCCACCGCCGGGCGCAGCGGCTGGCGCTTCCACCAGCCTTGCACGGCGTCCATGGCGACGGCCACCGCCGGGTGTTCGGACAGCGCTTCGCGCCAGTGCTGCCAGCCGTCGGCGAAACGCCGGCTCCAACCGCTTGGCGCGCCGTCTTGGCGCGCCGCGGGCGCGGCGGGCTCAGGCGGCACCAGCACCGTGCGCAGCGATGCGCGGGACCGCTCGATGCGCGCAAGCGCGTGCTCGACACGCTCGGCGCTGCTGCGCGTCGGCGCTGCGATCTGGGTGTTCATGTATGTGCCTCCTGCAGCAAGGCACTGTCGTGCGCCATCTGCTCACGCAAGAGCGCGAACGACGTGCTCGCCGGCCGGCTGCGCAGCCAGAGCACGGCGGCGATCGCCGCCACCAGCGGCAGCGCCGGCACGGCGACAAGCAGCCACGGTGCGGGCATGGCCGCCATCGGCAGCGCGGCGCACAGCAGACCAGCGACCCCCGCCAGGACCAGCCCGATGAGTGCCAGCAAGCCGGCCGCCGCGCCGACGATGACCTTGTTGCGTGTCTGGTCCACCGCCTGCGACGCCTCGGCGGCAGCCAGCTCGGCATAGGCACCGACATGCTCGGCGAGCATCTCGGGTCGACTGACCAGCATCTTGATCAAGGGGTGAAACATGGGCTTCTCCAGCAGCGGGCGCAGCAGGGCCGGCGGCACCGTGGCGCGCTAGCGCGGGTGCCGTCCGGCCGTTCCTTTCAGCAAGCGGCTCGTCAGTAGTGGCGGTGGTCGCTGCCGCGCATCCAGCTCATCAACATCGCGACCACGGCGCCGGTGGCGGCGGCGATCAGCACCGCTTTCACGGGCTCGTCGCGGATGTAGTTCACGGTGCGGTCGCCGGCAACGTGCATCTGCTCGCGCACCTGGGCGCTGGCGGCGCGGGCGCGCTCGATGCTCTTGTGCGCGAGCTCGTCGACTTGCGCCGCGGCACGGCTGACGGCGCCGGGCAAGGTGTGACGCAGATCTTCGACCTTGCCGTGCAACGAGTCGAGTGCGTGGTTGGCGGCGTTCTTCGTCGACTCGATCGCCTGCTCGGCCTTGACGGCGGCACGGTCGGTGTACTCACCCATCTTCTCGGCGGCGGTGCTGGCCGGCATGGTGGCGCCGGTATAGGGCTTGTCTTGATTCATGGCGTTTTCCTTTGGCGTTGCGGGCAGCGGTTGGCGGTCGCAACGCCGGCTGGTGGCGCTGCGATGCGATCACTGTAGAGCGGGCGGAGCGACTGCGGAGCCGGCCGCCGGCCCGTGTCGTCGTCGGACGGCGCCTACCTGCGCGCGCGCCTCAGTGCGCGCGTTGGTCCGTCAAAGCCTCGCAGTAGGCGAGCAGGTCTTCGAGCTCGGCCGACTTGTCGAACAGCCGGTCGGCACCGAGCTCCTCGCAGCGGCGGCGCATCTCGGGCGTCGCGTAGTTCGTGAGCACGACGAGGTTGGCCGCCGGGCGCAGCGACTTCGCGCGCCGCAGCACCTCCAGTCCGGTGCCGGTGCGCAGGAAGATGTCGATGATCAGCAGGTCGCATGTCGTCGGCGACTCCTGCAGCCAGCGCAGCGCGCTGGTTTCGTCCTCCGCGGTGCCGACGACACGCATCGGCAACATCTCTTCCAGTGTCGCGACCAAGTTCTGGCGGATGACAGGGCTGTCTTCGACCAAGAAACAATTGAGCACGGACACGGGGAAGAGCCTGGTTGAAGACCGACCCGGGGGTCAAGCCCGGAAGAGCCGATGATGTGAGCGTTAACCCATTATCGGCGCGCGCTCGCGCCGCATCACGCCGCGGCTGGCTGTATCGAATGTCGGCGCGGTCCTACATCCAGCGTACCGTTTTACGCATGGTCATTTCGTCGCGGCTTGGCCTGTGGCGCGGCAGGCGGCGAGCGCCTGGCCGTCCTCGTCCTCGCCGGGGTCGATCAGCGGCAGCAGCGCGGCCAGCGGGTTCACCGCCGCCAGCAGCGCCGCCGGCAACACGCGCCGCAACACGGCGCTGCGGTCGAGCCGGATCTCGGGGTCGGCGAAGCTGCCTTGCACATGCACCGGCGAGCGCAGCGTGGCGATGCTGAAGTCCTTCGGGCGTGTGCGCAGCACCAGGTCGAGCCGCTCGGTGGCGAGCGACAGCGCGCCCTCGACCTGCAAGGTCGAGTCGCTGGTGTCGACCAGCATCAGGGCCGGCGTGGCGCGGCCATTGACGATGCGCAGGTCGGCGGCGGCGCAATGCACGGCGAGCGGCCGGTCGCCGCGCAGCATCACGCCCAGGCTCTCGGCGATGTCGATGCCCGCCGCTTCGACCAGGCGGTGCGACAGGGTGCCGCGGGTCCAGTGCAGCACGGCGCGGCCGTCAGCGCTGGCCAGCATGTCGGCCGTCGAGCGGCCCTGGCCGCCCAGGTTCAGGCGCGCCGCGATGCGGCCGGTGGCCGGCGGCGGCGCGCCGGAGCGCTCGTCACGCAGCCACTCTTCGAGCACCAGCCCGCGCAGCGTCAGCGCGAGTTGCCACTGCGCCACGTCGCGCCGGCCGTCGAGTTGAATGCGCCCGCCGACGCGGCCGCGCGCCATGCGGGCGTCGATCGCGCTCAACTCGAGCACGCCATCGGCCAGGCGCAGGCGCGCCTGCAGCGGGCGGATGTCCTGCAACGCCGGCTGACCCGTCTCCAGGCGCGCGATGCGCAGCTGCACGTCGGCGTCCATGGTGCGCAGCGACGGCAGGTTGAAGGCGCGTGCCGGCAGCACCCGGCCGGCGCGGCGCGGCGCCGGCGTCTCCGGCGTCGCCACGCCGACGGCCGGCCCGAGGTCGGCCAGCCGCAGTTCGCTGCCCGTCAGGGTGCCGCTGAGCAGTGGCCGGCGGCCGCTGCGGTCAAAGACGAACTCGCCGGCCAGCCGGCTGGCGCCGATGCGCGCCGCCGCCACCACCGTGTGCCAGCGGGCGTCGCGCCCGTCGAGCGTGCCCTGCATCGAAAACGCCGGCGTCGTCGGCAGCGTGACGCCGAAGGGGGCGCCGGCCGCGGCCAGCGACGGGCCGCTCAGCGTGTAGCGGCCGTCGACGGCACGCGCACCGAAGGGGTCGCTGACGCGGCCATCGAACTGCAGTTTGGCGCGGCCGGCATCGACGCGCAGTTGCAGCGCCCGTGCGCCACCTTCGGCCGCGCCGGTGCGCGCGCTGGCCTGGGTGGGCAGGCCGCGGTAGCGGCCCTGCGCGCTGGCGACCAAGCCGTCGTCCTGCCATGCGAATCGGCCTTGCAGCGCCAGCTCGAGCAGTGCGTCGTCGATGCGCACCTGGCCGTCTTGCACCGCCACGTCGCCGAAGACCACGCCATCGAGCATCGGCCGCCCTTCGCGCGGCGCGCCGAACTGCCAGCTCGCGTGGCCGTCCTTCAGCCGTTCGACGCGCACCGCGAGCCGGCGCGCACTCAGCGCGTCGACATGCAAGGGCCCGCCGCGGCGCCAGGCGAGCAGGTCGCTGTAGCGCAGCTCGAGGCGCGCATCGTCGGCTTCGAGCATCGCGCCGGCCCGGCTCCAGGCCGGGCTGGCGACCACCAGGCGCGGCGTTTGCACGGACACGCCGCCGAGCAGGCGCAGGCGCAGTGCGGAGCGGTCACCGCTGCCCGCGAGCGAGACGCTGCGGTCCAGTCGCGCGCTCAGCCAGCGCTCGACGGCCGGGCCGAGGAAGGGCCAGCCGAGCGCCTCTGCGGCGCCGAGGGTCAAGACGCCCGACGCCAGCAGCCCGAGGGCGATGCGCGCGCCGCGGCGTTGCGGCAGGTTCGGCAGCTTCACCACCAGGCCTCGAAGGCCCGAGCCGCCAGTTCACGCAAACGCGCCCACGGGCCGCGGGCGCGCCAGCGCTCGAGCGTGACCTCCTTCGAGGCCGCCACATCCTGCTCGAACATGCGCTGCATCGCGTCACCGAAATCGTCGCCGTAGATCACCGCGTTGACCTCGTTGTTGGCGGAGAAGCTGCGCCAGTCCAGGTTGCTCGAACCGACGGTGGACAAAACGCCGTCGATCGCCGCGGTCTTCGAATGCAGCACCGCATGCTGCAGCTCGTGGATGCGCACGCCGGCCGCGAGCAGCCGGTCGTAATACGACTGGCCGGCATAGAGCACAGGCGCGAAGTCGCTCACCGACGGCAGCACGAGCTGCACATCCACGCCGCGCCGCGCGGCGTCGGCGAGCGCGTCCACCATGTCCTGGCCGGGCGCGAAATAGGCCATCGTCAGGTGGATGCTGCGCTCGGCGGTGTCGATGGCGGCCAGCAGCATGGCGTAGATGCGGTTGAACTCGTCGCTCGGCGCGGACGGAATCACCTGCACCACATGCCGGCCCGGCGTGCGCGCTGGCGCCGGCGCGGGGGGCTTGAGCGCGCCCGTGCAGCCCTGACCGCTCCAGGTCTGGCGGAACAGGTCGTCGAGCGTGGCCGCCGCCGGGCCGCGCAACTCGATGTGGGTGTCGCGCCAGCCGTCGTCGGCGCTGCGCGCGGCGGGCCGGCTGCGGCCGAACGAGCCCGACGAATAGACCGCGCTGATGTTGATGCCGCCGGTGTAGGCGACCTGGCGGTCGACGGCGACGATCTTGCGGTGGTCGCGGTGGGTGATGTTCCAGTAGCTCGGGCCGCGGTTCGAAAGTGCGAGCGGATTGACCGGGTTGAACGCGCACACGCCGACGCCAGCCGCACGCAAGCCGTCGAAGTAGGCGGCGGGGGTGGCGAACGAGCCGACGTCGTCGTAGATCATCGCCACGTCCAGGCCCTCGGCGCGTTTTTTTGCCAGCAGCGCGGCCAGGCGCTGGGCGATCGCGGCGTCCTCGACGATGTAGCTCTCGATCAGGATGCTCGAGCGGGCGCGTTCGATGGCGTCGAACATCGCGCCGAAGGTCGCCGGGCCGTCGAGCAGCAGACGAGCGTCGTTGCTGGCGGTGAGGTCGATCCCGCCCAGGCTGGCCTGTGCCGCCAGGTGGCGCTGCAGCAGCGTGGCGTTGCCCTGCGCGCCCAAGCGCGCCAGCAGCGCCTGCCGTTCGGCGCTTGTTAGACGGCCGCGATGGCCCTGCACCGACACCTGCTGCGCCATCTGCTGCGTACTCGGCGTGTGCGCCGCGGCCAGGGGCCGGTCGGCGCGCGGCGCGACGGGAGCGGCGGCGCAGCCGGCCAGCAGAGCCGCCGCGACGAGCAGTGCCGCGAGCTTCGTCATTGAGTCAACTCGCCACAGGTCGGCCAGTTCGTCGGCGGCGGGGGCGATTCTCGCGGGCGCTCATCGCGGGCTCCTGAGTAGCGAAAGGGAGGCAACCGTCAGCCTAAGGGGCGCTCCCGCGGGCGGGCCGTCGGCGTGCGTCACGGCGCGCTGTAGGACGGCAGGAGCCCGCCATGCGCGCGGCGTTTCCCCGAACGCGCGGCACGCGGCCTTGTCCTACAGACCGGCTCGCGCCCGCCCCACAGGTCCAGCGTGGTGCGCTGCCTAGCATCACGGCCATGTCGTCCGTCCATGCCTTTGCGGCGGCGCGTGCGCCGCAGCTCGACGGCGCGCGCGCCGCCATCCACCTGGTGGTGAACCGGCGCTCGGGTGCCGTCGGCGCCGCGTTGCGCGAGCGGCTCGACGGCCACCCGGGCCTGCAACGACGCAGCGTGCGCTGGCACCAGCCGCAGCGAACCCGCGACCTGCCGGCGGCCGCGCTGGCCGCGGCGCGCACCGCGCAGCGCAACGGCGGCATCGTCATTGCGGCGGGCGGCGACGGCACGATCAACGCGGTCGCCCAGAGGCCGCTTGGGCACTCGGGGTGCCGATTGGGGTGCTGCCACGCGGCACCTTCAACTTCTTCAGCCGCCAGCACGGGCTGGCGGACGACGCCGAGCAGGCGCTCGGCGAAGTGCTCGACGCCCTGCGCGCAGGCAGCCTGCGGCCGGTGCGCGTCGGGCTGGTCAACGACCGCCTGTTCCTCGTCAACGCCAGCCTCGGGCTGTACCCGCGCCTGCTCGCCGAACGCGAGGCGGCCACGCGGCGCTGGGGGCGCAGCCGCGCCGTCGTGCTCGCCGCTGCCGCCGCCAGCCTGTTCGAGCCCGCCAGCACGCAGCGCCTGCGCTTGGTCGACTGCACACCGGGCAACGCCGGAGCGCACCCGCTGATGCTGATTTCGACCTTGTTCGTCGGCGCCAACCCGCTGCAGTTGCAGGCGGTTGGCCTGAGGGAGGCTGACCGGGTCGGCAACGGTGCCCTGGCGGCGGTGACGCTGGCACCGCAGACCCGGCTGCAGACGCTGCGCATGTTGTGGCATGCGCTGCGCGGCCGGCTCGCCGAGGAGGACAGCGTGCACAGCCTCGCCTGCACGCGCCTGGAGGTGCAGGCGGCCGGTTGGCGGCCGAGTTCGCGCCTGAAGGTCGCCTACGACGGCGAAACGAGCTGGATGCGGTTGCCGCTGCGGTTTGCGGTCGGCGAACGGCCGCTGTGGCTGGTTGCGCCGCCACAGCCGCAAGCGGCGGCTGCCGAAACACCCACACGCAAGGCCGCTTGATGAACCTGCTGCACCTGTCGGACACTCATTTCGGCACCGAACGCGCGCCGGTGTGCGAGGCGCTGCTCGCCTTCGCCCACGACCTTGACCCGGACGTGATCGTGCTGTCCGGCGACCTGACGCAGCGTGCGACCGAGGCCCAGTTCGCCGCCGCGTCGGATTTCGTGCGCCGCCTGCCGGCCGCGCCGCTGCTCGTGCTGCCGGGCAACCACGACCTGCCGTTGTTCAACCTGTGGCAGCGTTTCGTTGCGCCGTATGCGCGTTATGCGGCGCACTTCGGCGGCGTCCTGGATCGCGTCTGGCGCGGCAGCGGCGTGCAGCTGATCGGCGTCAACACGACACGACCGTGGCGCCAGCAGCATGGCGCGTTGTCGGCGCAGCAGATCGCCCAGGTCGCGCTTCAGCTGCGTGCCGCCAACACGACGCACTGGCGCATCGTGGTCACCCATCACCCGCTCGTCGTCACCCGGGAACAAGACTTGGCCGACCGCCCGCGCGGCTACAACGACGCCCTGCGCCGCTGGTGCGACGCCGGTGCCGACCTGCTGCTGTGCGGCCACATCCACCTGCCCACCGTCGTGCGCTGGCACGCCCCCGGCGGCGGCTCGGCCTGGGTGGTCAAGGCGGGCAGCGCGGTGTCTCGCCGCACGTTCGGCGGCGTGCCCAACAGCGTGAACGTGTTGACACAGGAGCATCAGCGCGGCCGGCAACAGCGCAGCGTGACACGCTGGGACTACGACGCCCAACAGGCGCGTTTTGTCGCCGCGGCCACCCACGCCATCGATCCGCCGGCGCTCGCGCTGGAGCTGGCGCGCGCGGCCTAGGTTCACGCACCCTGGCAGGCGGCCGCCTGCGGTTTTTCAACAGCCTGCTAGGACTGCGCCTACGCGCCGACGGGCCGACAACCGATCGGCCGCAAGGACCCTGGCGGCTACCTTAAAGCCACCCGGGGGAATCCCCGCAGCAACAGGAACAGATCATGATGATTCAACGTCGTTGGCGTTCGATCGCCGCCGCAGCCGCGATCGCAGCGGGCCAGGCCGGCTGGGTGGCCGCGCCGTTTGTGTTCGCCGGCACGGCGTCCGCGCAGACTGCCGTTCAGACCCAGAATCCGCGCGTGACCGCGTTCGACGTACGCCCGCTCGATCGCATCGAGCCCGGGGCCGACCTCGAGTTCACGCTCTGGGGTACACCGGGCTCCGAGGCGGTGTTGAGCATTGACGGCGCGCAACGCGTGCTGCGGCTGGCGGAGAGTTCGCCGGGTGTCTATCAAGGGGTGTACACGATCGGCGTGCGCGACCGCATCGCGCCGGACTCGCGCGTCACCGCCAACCTGCGCTACGGCAACCGCGTCGGCACCGCGTTGCTCGACGAAACGCTCCAACGCGGCTGGACACCGGCGCCGGTGGCCGCCGGCAACCTGCCGCGCATCGACCGCTTCAGCGTCACGCACGGCGGCGAGCGCCGCATCGGCGCGCCGATCCACTTGACGCTCATCGGCACGCCGGGCGGGCGTGTCACCGCGCACCTGCCGGGTGCGACGCAGCGCCGCGTGCTGCTGCGTGAAGTGCGTGCGGGCGAGTACGTCGGCAGCTATGTCGTGCAGGCGAACGACCGCTTCGAGGCCGACGAGCCGGTACTGGCACGCCTGCGCCTGGGTGACCGCGTCGTCACGACCCAGCTCGCCAACGCGCTCGACCGTTCACGCCTGCAGTACAGCTCGAGCGATGCGCTGTGCGGCAACTGCGGCCAGGTGGTCGCCATCAACCGCATCGAGATCGACGGCGACGGCCGCTACATCGGCGGCACGGTGGTGGGCGGCCTGCTCGGCGCGGCCATCGGCAGCCAGATCGGTGGCGGCGACGGCCGTACCGCGGCGGGGGTTGTCGGCGCCGTCGGCGGTGCGCTGATCGGGCGCGAGATCGAGAAGCGGCGCGACCGCAACGAGGCCTACGAAGTCGTGATCCAACTCGGCAACGGGCAGCGCCATGCGGTGGTCTACGAAAACACGCCGCCGCTGCGGGTGGGTGACAACGTGCGCATCGAAGCCAACAACCGACTCGAACGCATCTGAGCCAGGAGCCCTTGATGAACAAGCTATCCCCGATCCTGTGCGCGTTCGCGCTCGCGGCGTCATTCGGCGCCGCCGCGCAAGATCGCAGCGCCCAAGCTGTCTACCAGGCGGAGCGCAAGGCCTGCATGGAAGGCCGCACCACCAACGACGATCGTGCCACCTGCCTGCGCGAAGTCGCGGCCGCGTATGCCGAGGCCAGACGCGGCCGCCTGAGCAACAACGTCAGCGACGCCCAGAAGCACGAGAACGCGCTCCTGCGTTGCCGCGAGCAGCCGGCGTCGGAACGCGCGGACTGCGAACGCATGGCGCGCGGCGAAGGCAAGGTCAGCGGCTCGGTCGCCGAAGGGGCGATCCTCAAGGAGCTGGTGACGCGCAGCGTGGAACCGTCGCGGGCGGCCAGCGCGCCGCGCTGAGCGCAGGCGCGCACTCAAGGCGTCGCCGGGTGGGCTTCGGTCCCAGCGGCCACGGGCGGCGTACCGTCGCCGCGGCTGTGACGTAGCGTCGCCATGACGTCTTCGGCCATCGATTCGAGCAGCTGGATCTCGTGCTCGGTGAGTTCGCGCGGTTCGGTGTCCATGATGGCGAGGGCGCCGATCACCTGGCCGTCGATGCGCAACGGCACGCCGGCGTAGAAGCGGATGCCGGCCGCCTGCAGCACCGGGTTGGCGGCAAAGCGCGGGTCGCGGTGGATGTCGGAGAGGACCATCGTTTCGTGCGCGGCCACCACGTGGCCACACAAGGACGTCTCGCGCGGTGACTCGCGCTGCTCGCCGTCGCTGCCCGTCGGCAGACCCGCGACCCCCTGCCAGACCTGGCAACTGCGGTCCACCAGCGACACCATCGCCATGCGTGCGTCGAACACGTCGGCGACACGCTGGGCGGCGCGGTCGAAAGCCTCGCGCATCGCCGGGTCGAGTGCGCCGCTGGCCTGCAGCGCCGCGACGCGGACTTCGTCATCGTCGGGGATGGGTGCCGGCATCGCCGGTGCCGGGCTCGGAGCGAGCAGGGACTGCACACGCAACACCACCTCGGTGAGCGAGGTGGCGACCGAGTCGGCGCCGAGCGCATCGGCGGCACCGAGTTCCAGCAGCGCCGGCGGGCCCTGCCACAGCGCCAAGACGATGCGCAACTCAGGCCGCAGCCGGCGCAGGCGGCGGCAGACATAACGTGCCTGCATTTCGGGCGTCGGGCTGAAGGCCGACAGCACGACCAGCTGGACGCCGGTGAGGTCGAGCGCGCCGATGCGTTCGGCGGCGATCGCCGCGGCCGCCAGAGATTGCGCGCCGATGTTTTGCAGCGCCAGGGCGTGCGCCAACATGTCGGCCGCGAGGCTGTCGACTTCCCAACGTGCACCCACCACCAGCACCGGACCGGCCTGGGCTTCAATCCCGCGCGCCGGGTACTCGTCGCGCAAGTCGGCGATCACGGCCGCCATGCCGCTGGAGACACGATGCCGGTGTGTGACGCTCGACACAGCGACGTGATGACCCGCCGCCAGCACCAACGCCGGGATCGCGGTGTCGTTGTAGAAGCCCTGCAGCGAGTGTTCTCCCGCTTCCTCGACGGCGATCTCGCTTGCGCCCTCGGGGTCGCCGGCGAGCAGGCGCTGGTACAGCCGCGTCGATGCGTCGAACACCTCGTCGGCGCCGAGCAGCACGTCGAGGAACTGCAGCTGCGGCAGGTGGCGGCCGATCACGACCAGGCACAGCGTGAGCGGCGTCGACAGGATGAGCCCGATCGGCCCCCACAGCAGGGTCCAAAATGCCGCTGCCAGCAACACCGCGACCGGCGCGATGCCGGTGGTGTTGCCATACACCACCGGCTCGACGACGTTGTTGAGGATCAGCTCCATCACCGCCACCAGGCCGAGCGTCCACAGCAGCATGTCCCAGCCCGGATCGACGGCGAAGGCCATCAGCGCTGGGAACACCGCCGCAATCACCGGCCCGACATACGGCACGAAGCGCATCACACCGGACAGCACGCCCCACAAGACCGCGCCCGGCACGCCGATCAGCCACAGTGCAACACCCATCAAGACGCCGTAGGCGGTGTTGACGAGCAACTGCGTCGTCAGATAGCGGCTGACGCGATGCGCGGCGTCGTTGAGCGCGTCGGTCATGCGATGCAGGTCACCGCCGACCAGGCGCAGCAGGCGGTCGCGCATGCTGAAGCGTTCCAGCAGGATGAAGATCACGAACACCAGCACGATGCCGGCGGTGGTCAGCGGCCCCAGCACAGGGGCCAAGTAGGCGCGCGCTGCGGCCATGCCGGTCGGCGGCGCGGGCTCGACCTGCACCCGCTGCACCGTGGTGCGCCGCTCGCTCGGTGACTTGGTCTTGGCCTGGATCTCCTCGCGCGCGGCCTGGACCTCGTCGCCGACGGCGTCGATCACCTTCGTCGCCTCGTCGAGCGCGCCCGGGGCCGAAACGAGCCGGCGCACCGCACGCAGCTTGTCGCGGATCGTGCTTTCGTAACGCGGCAGGTCGCGGCTCAACTCGGTGAACTGGCTGCCGACATAGACCGTGATCCCGCCGATGACCGCGCAGGCGCCTGCCACCACCAGGACCACCGCGGCCACCCGCGGCAGGCCGAAACGCACGAGCCGCATCACCAGCGGTGCGAGCACGAAGCTCAGCAGGCCGGCGAGTGCGAACGGCACCAGGATTTCTTCGCCGAGCCAGAGCGCTGCGACGATCAGCGCCGCCAGCAGCATCTTCAGCGCGAGGACCGCCGATGGCGGCAGGTGAATAGCCGCGGCGGGTGGGGGGTCGGGGTCGGCGCCGTTCATCACGCGCAGCTTAAGCGCCGGCCCGCCGCCGCGGCGTAGGACGGCATCTAGCGCTGCAGGCGCAGATCGAGTCGGACCGGCGCCGAGCCGCGATTGGTCCACATCCAGCAGTAGTCCTGCGCCAGCTTCACCGCGAGCGTGTCGGCGGCCTGGGCGACGGCCCTCAGCTGCGCCGGGTAGATCACGTCCTTGCCCTGGTGATAGTGGATGTTGAAGTCCAGCGCCGCCGCGGCCTCGAACTGCCAGCGCACCGCGGCGCCGGCGTCGAGCCTGCCGCAGGCCTCGAAGAACCGGCCGGGCGCCAGCGTCACGGCATGGCGGTAGGCGCTATCGCTCCAGGTGATGTCGGCGATGTGCTGCGCGGCAGGCGCGGCCAGCGGAAGGCACAAGAGCAGCGCGGCGGCCGCGGTCGTCGTCGTCATGTCGAATCGCTTTCAATCGCGCTGCCCGGCGCGCAGCAGCTCGCGTGTGCTGTGGTGCGCCAGCCGCCAGCCGGCGGCCACCAGGCCGGCGCTCACGAGCAGGCTCAGCCCCGCGCGGCCGAGCACGACCGGCGGCAGCAGCCACCAGGCGAGGGCGGGCGCCGGCGAGGCCATGGCGCTAGTTCGCGACCTCGATCTCGGTGACGACGTACTTGCCGCCCTCGTGTTTGGCGGCGAACCGGACCTTGTCGTCCTTCTTCACCTTGTCGAGCAGAGCCTTGTCCTGCACCGTGAAGACCATCGTCATCGCGGGCATGTCCAGGTTCTTGATCTCGCCGTGTTTGAGCATGATCCTGGCGCTGTCCTTGTCGATCTTGCGCACCTCGGCGGCAGTGAGGTGCTGGCCGGCGAAGGCCGGCAGCGCGAACGCCAGCAGGCCAGCGAAGAGGGTTCGTCGTTCCACGTTCATGATGATGCTCCTTTCAGCGGGCTGCCACCTTGATGGTGCCGACCATGCCCGCCTGGTAGTGGCCGGCGATCAGGCAGGCGAACTCGAACTCGCCGGCGCGGTTGAAGGTCCAGACGATCTCGCCGGTCTTGCCCGGCGGCACATGCGCCATCCAGGGTTCGTCATGTTCCATGCTCGGAAACTGGAGCATCAATTCGGCATGTTTCGCGTTCTCCTCCTGGGTGCCGATGACGAACTCGTGCATCACGTCGCCGGTATTGCGCACGACGAAGCGCACCGTCTCGCCCTGCCGCATCTGCATGCGATCGGGCGTGAACCGCATGTTGTCGGCCATGCCGACGTCGACGCGGCGCTTGGCGTTCCTGGCCTCGCCGGCGATGCCCCAGTCCTTCTGCTCCTTGCGCACCGGCCCCTTCTTCGCGCGCGGCTCGTCGGTGTGGGCGCGCACGCCGAAGGTCAGCAGGCTTGCTGCGATGCCGAGAATGAGTCGTCTGCTTGGCCACATGGCTCTCGTTCCTCTATGCCGTTGAATGAAACTGCTAGGGCGTGTTGACATACAAATCGTGCCCGCGTGAGCACCCCAAACGGGCGCAGGTCGGCATGGGCACGGCGCGTCGTTGCACGCCTTGCCAAGGCGTCCAGCCTTGGCTGCGGCTCGCGCCTAGCTCCGCGCCCATGGCGACCCCGGCGCGGGCGTGATTCATATGTCAACACACCCTAGTGACTCGAATGCCCGCCAGCCGGCTTGCGCACCTTGACCTCCACGTCCTGGGACGGCCTGGCCGCGGGCGGCATCAAACCCGGCCCCGGGCTGGCATCGGCCTTGAAACGCGCCGGGTCGGGCAGGCCGCCGGTGAACTCGTAAGCAACCGATCCGGGCGGGTGCTCGTACCAACCCGGGTCGCCGTAGTCGCCGGGTTTTTGCTGCTTCCTGACCTTTACAACGCTGAACATGCCGCCCATGCCGATCGCACCGAACGGCCCGGCGCCGGCCATCATCGGCGCGGTGTTATCGGGCAGCGGCATCTCCATCTCGGTCATGTCCTTCATGCCACGTTCGCCCATCACCATGTAGTCCGGGATCAGCCGCGTGATCTGGCGTGCGACGCCGCGGTGATCCACGCCGATCATCGTCGGCACGTCGTGGCCCATCGCGTTCATCGTGTGGTGGCTCTTGTGGCAGTGCAAGGCCCAGTCGCCTTCCTCGTCGGCGACGAACTCGATCTGCCGCATCTGGCCGACCGCGATGTCCGCGGTCACCTCGTACTGACGTGTCGACTTCGGCGTCGGCCCGCCGTCGGTGCCGCTGACGACAAATTCATGCCCGTGCAGGTGGATCGGGTGATTCGTCATCGTCAGGTTGCCGATGCGCATGCGCACCTTGTCGCCGAGCCGCACGTTCAGGCTGTCGATGCCCGGGAAGATGCGGCTGTTCCAGCTCCACAGGTTGAAGTCGAGCATCGTCATGATCTTCGGCGTCGCTGCGCCGGGGTCGATGTCGTAGGCGTTGAGCAGGAAGCAGAAGTCGCGGTCGACGTCGTCGATCAGCGGGTGTTTTCCCTTCGGGTGCGTGACCCAGAAGCCCATCATGCCCATCGCCATCTGCACCATTTCGTCGGCATGCGGGTGGTACATGAACGTGCCGGGGCGGCGGGCGACGAACTCGTAGACGAAGGTCTTGCCCGGCGGGATGCCGGGCTGCGTGAGCCCGTTCACGCCGTCCATGCCGTTCGGCAGACGCTGGCCGTGCCAGTGGATGCTGGTCTGCTCGCCGAGCTTGTTGGTGACGAACAGGCGCACGCGGTCGCCTTCGACGACCTCGATCGTCGGCCCGGGGCTCTGGCCGTTGTAGCCCCACAGATGCGCCTTGAAACCGGGCGCCATCTCGCGCACCACCGGTTCGGCGACGAGGTGGAACTCCTTCACGCCGGCGTTCATGCGCCAGGGGCAGGTCCAGCCGTTGAGCGTGACGACCGGGTTGTAGGGGCGGCCGGTGTTCGGCACCAGCGGCGCCATGGTGTCGGGCCGGGTCTGGATCACGGGCTCGGGCAGCGCGGCGAGCGCCGCCTTGCCGACCGCGGCGGCCGCCATAACGCTGCCGGCACCGAGCAGGTGGCGTCGGTTCATGGTGGTCCTCCGTTGACCAGTGCGGCGTCGAGATTCGCGCGCGCGAGCCAGAAGTCGCGCAGTGCGTCGATGCCCGCGGCGACGGTGCCGATCTGCGTGCGCGCATCGGCCAGCAGCTCGAAGACGCCGATCAGCATGCCGTTGTAGCGCAGCAGGTTCTCCTCGCCGATGTGCTGCGCCAGCGGCACCAGCTCGTCGCGGTGGTGGCGCGCGATGTCCCAGGCGCTGCGGTAGGCGGCGTAGGCCTCGCGCACCTCGGAGCGCGCCGCGATCGCGGCGTGCGCGGCGCGGTTCGCGGCCTGCCGGTACAGGCCCTCGGCGCGGGCGTGGTGCGCGTCGCCCCCGTCGAACAGCGGCAGCTCGAAGCCGATCTCCCAGCCGCGCTGTGCGGGCTGGCCGGTCTCGCTGTGGTGCGCCAGACCGAACTCGAACACGTTGACGAAACGGGTCGCGCGCGCCAGGCCGACGTTGCTCGCGGCCCGCTCGGCGGCAGCGCGTGCGGCGCGTACGTCCAGGCGCTGCGCGATGGCCGCGCGCTCGATGTCGGGACGCTCGTCGGGCTGCGCCGGCAGCTCGGGCAGGCGCTCGGGCAGCGTGTACGTGGTCTGCTCGCCCCACAGGCCGAGCGCCCGTGTCAGCCGCTCGCGCGCCGCGAACGCGGCGGACTCGGCGCGCGCGAGTTCGAGCGCCGCCTCGGCGTAAAAACGCTGCTCGCGCGCCCGCTGCAAGGCATTGAAATTGCCCACCTGCGCCATGCGGCGCGCGAGTTCGGCGCTCGCCTCGGCGGCCTGCATCACCTGGCGCCGGTAGCTCACCACCTGCGCCGCGGCGACAGCCTGCACCTGTGCCTTGCGCACGGCACTCACCAGCGTGAGCACGCGGCTCGCGCCGGCGAGTTCGGCTTGCGCGACGCGATGGCTTTCCACCCGGCGCACAAGCGGCAACGCGAGCAGGCGCGCGAGGTCGAAGTGCAGGCCGCGTTCGACCTCGACCTCGCCGCCGCGCGTGAAGCGGCCGAAGCGCAAGCCCGGGTTGGGCAGCCGGCTCGCGCTGACCCGCTCGGCGTCGGCGATGCCGAGCTGATCAAGTTCGGCCTGCAGCTCGCGGTTGGCCAGCAGCGCGACCTGCACTGCGGCGTCGGCGCTCAGCGGCTGCGCGAGCAATTCGGCGACGCGGGTGTTCGCGGCGGCGCGGTCGGCGTCGCCGCGCTGCCAGCGCAATTCATGCTGCGGGCCGACGGTCTGCTGCACACGCTGCAAGCCGCCGTCCGGGTCCAGGGTGGCGCAGCCGGCGAGCAGTACGGCCAGCGTGATGAAGAGGGGGAGACGCATCACGCCACTCTCAGTGTTTGTGCGCGGGCGCCGCCGGCTCGCTTGCCGCGGCCTCGCGTGCATACGCGCGCCAGCCGCCGATGCGAGCGACTTGGTCGTTGGCCTGCTTCCAGCCGATGGCGGGCGCCGGCGTGCTGGCAGCGCTGCGATAGCCGGCGAGCGCCGATCGGTAGGTGGCCGGTGGCACGACGGCGCGGGCGTCGAGCGGGTCGGGGAGGGTGGTCTGTGCCGCGGCGGCCAGCGCCGCGGCGCACAGCGCAGCGCACAGGATGAGTCGAGACATGGAAGCCCTCGCGAAGGCGAACAGCGGATGCGGCCACCCGAGGCCGGGCAGCGCAACTCAGCGCGGCGTGAGCCGCGCGGGCTGGAGCTTCAGCCTCGCGGAGGGCGTTCGAGGCCTTCGGTGACGAAGGCCATCACGGCCGCGGCGGGTGCGGCGGCGGCGCTGCAGCGCAGGTCGCTGCGCGCCAGTGCGGATGCGGCGGCCGGCAGCGCGGCGCTGCCGCAGGCGGCGCAGCAGCCGCAGCCGGCGCCGATGTCGGCGGCTCGGGCGTCGTCGCCGTGGCAAGGCGCGGCCGCCTCGTCGGCACTCATCGTCATGGGCGGGAAGTCGTCCGCCTGCGCGGGCGGCCACGCGCTCGCAAGCACGCCTTGCAGCGGCACGGCAAGCGCCAGCAGCAGGACCAGGAGCGAGACGAGGCGCGCACGCATGACCGCACTGTAGCCCAGGACTTGGGCACTCGGCGCAAGATGCGGTTTGATCCAGGGCAGGAGATCGTCATCATGAAACAGAGCTTGATCGCGCTCGGTGCCGCGGCACTGCTCGCCGGCTGTGCCGGTTACGGCGCCCAGGGCATCACACCCGGGCAGACCGCGGCCGAAGTTCAGCAGCAACTCGGCGCCGCCACTGGGCGCTACCCGCTCGCGCAGGGCGGCACGCGGCTCGAGTACGCGCGCGGGCCTTACGGCAAACACACCTACATGGTCGACCTGGATGCGCAGGGGCGTGTCACCGGTTGGCAGCAGGTGTTGACGGAAGCCAACTTCAACCAGGTGGCGGTTCAACCGGGCATGCCGGTGGACGAGTTGTTGCGCCGCCTCGGCCGGCCGACCCACACCCGCTCCGGCGGCTGGCAGCCCGGCCAGGTCTGGTCGTGGCGCTACGACGCGGTGTTCTGCCAGTGGTTCCAGGTCTCGGTGGTGGACGCGCGGGTGCGCGACGCGTCCTACGGCCCGGATCCGCTGTGCGACATCGATCGTGACGATGGCCGGTGAACAGCCGTCACAGCGAAAGCTCGAACGCCGCCTCGGCCACCGCGCGGCCGTTGATCAGCAGCTCGATCCGGTGCCGCCCCGGGTAGTAGCGGCGTGTGGTGATGGGATTCAACGGGTGTCGTTTGACCATCACCCGTTCTTCGCCGGCCATGAGCTCGACGTTCCAGCCCTTGAACACTTTCGGCGTCTGGCCGCCGTCGGCCTTGACGTGGTGCACGGCGTAGTCGACAAGCAGGGTCTGCGGCCGGCGCGCGCGGCTGGTGAGCGTGATCCTGAGCGTGATGCCGCTGCCCAGAGTCACGCGTCGCGGCTCGATCGCGAGGGTCGCGTCGCCGCGCAATGAGGCCCCGGCACCCCAGTGCGCAAGCACCTGGGGGTCGCCGCGTTTGATGAGACTGCGGCTGGCGTGTTTGAGCAGCGCCCGGCGCTCGGGCCCGGCGTCGGGCAGGTGGCGCGCCAGCCAGCCGGCGATCAGCGCCGGGTGGTCCTTGGCGATGTCGTTGAGGTGATTTGCGACGCTGCGCCGCACATAGGCGCTGGCATCGTCCTGCAGGGCCTGCAGCAGCGGCAGCGTCGGCGAAGGGTCGGCGATCAGCGGTTTCAGCTGCATGCCCCAGGGCAGGCGCGGCCGGCTGCCCTCGCTGACCAGGCGACGGACGTGGGCGCTGGGATCGCCGGCCCAGCGAGCGAGGGTTGCGAAGCTGAGTTGCGGGTGATTCAGCAGATAGGGGCGGATCGCCCATTCGGCGGTGAACCGTTGTGTCATCGCATGCAGGGCGGCCAGCGCGCGACGCGGGTCGGCCTGGCCGTGGCGGGCGACGTACTCGGTTGCGGGCCACAAAGCCCAACCGGCGAGACCGGTGTCGGCCGCGTTCACGGTGGAGAGCTCGTCGTCCGCGAGCGCCGGCGCCAGCGCGGCCTCCATCACGTCGGCGGCCAGCGCGAAGTCTTGCGGCAAGGTCGCCTCCAGCGCCGCGGTGAGCTGCATCGCGCGTGCCTTCAGCTCCAGCGATTCCAAGCCCTCCAGCGCTTGCTTCTCGAAGGTCTTGCGATCGAAGAGGCGCCACGCACGGTGCAGATGCTTGGCGGTCGTGCGTACCAGTCCGGGGTGGATGAAGTTCTTGAAGGGTTCTGCCATTGGGTAGTCAACGCAACGAAACCGGCAACCGCTTGAACCCGCGAAAGCGCACACGCATGTCACGCTCCGGCAAGCCACGCAGTCGCAGCTCGGGAAACCGCGCCGCCAGCGCACCGATCGCGATGCGCGCCTCCAGTCGCGCCACGTTCATGCCGGCGCAGGCGTGCATGCCGTGGCCGAACGCGAGGTGCAGATTGGGGCGGCGGGTGATGTCGAGACGGTCCGGGTCGGGGAACTGTGCCGGGTCGCGATTGGCAGCGCCGATGCCCAGCGTCAGGAAGCTGCCGGGCTCTATCGTCACGTCGCCGAGGGTGATGGGTGCGGTCGTCAGGCGGTTGTTCAGTTGCAGCGGACTTTCGTAGCGCAGCAACTCCTCGACCGCGCCGTGCAGCAGCGCGGTGTCGGCCCCCAGGCGCTGCCACTGGTCGCGCCGCGTCAGCAGCGCGTGCATGCCGTTGCCGAGCAGGTTGGTCGTCGTCTCGTGGCCGGCGTTGAGCAGGAAGATGCAGTTGTGCAGCAGCTCGGCGGCTTCGAGTTTCTCGCCGTTGACTTCGCCTGCGATCAGCCGTGTCAGGACATCGAACTGCGGGTCGCCCGGCGCGCGCCGGCGCTCGGCGACCAGTGTTTCCAGCAGCGCGCTGAAGTCGCGCACCGCGGCGTCGCCGCGCGCCAGCACCTCGGGCGCGGGCGCGGGTTCCAGTGCCGACAGGATCGCAAGCGACCAGCCGCGCAGCGGCGCGCGCAGAGCGTGCGGCACCATGAGCAGGTTGCCGATCACCTCGACCGGGATGAGCGCCGCGAAGTGCTCGACCAGATCGGGCGCGGGCTCATCGGCCAGCCGGTCGAGCAGGCCGTCGACCAGCGCGACGACGCCGGCTTCCATGTGCGCGATGGCGCGCTGGTTCAACGCCCCCATCAGCAAGCGTCGCACGCGTGTATGCAGCGGCGGATCGTTGAACACCAGGCTCGTCGTGTGATGCTGGTAGAGCGGCGTAGCGGGGCCGAACTTCGGGCCGAACTCGCGCTGCTTGTCCGAGCTGACCGCGCTGCTGCGGTAGGCCCCATCGACGTCCGCATAACGGGTCAGCAACCACGACCCGGGCCCGATCGCGTGCACCGGGCTGCGCTGGCGCAGCGCCGCGTACCAGGGGTAGGGGTCGTCGATGAAGCCGGCCGGCGGGGCGGCGAGGGTGAAGGTGGCCAGGTCGTGCATGGCCGCAGTGTGCCGCGACCGGTGCGCCCCGTGGTGGTGCTCGATGCACCGCAAACGGTCAGCGCCGACTTGATCTGGTGCGCACCAGTCGACGGCGTGTCGCCTGAAACCAGGGCATCGATCTTGCATTTTGGTGCCGATGCACAAAAACGGAGGCTGGCGTGGTGGGTGAAACCTTGAAGCAGGGCAGCGACACGCTGTTCCTCCTGTTGGGCGCGATCATGGTGCTGGCGATGCACGCCGGCTTCGCATTCCTCGAACTCGGCACGGTGCGTAAGAAGAACCAGGTCAATGCCCTGGTCAAGATCATGGTCGACTTCGCGGTCTCGACGATCGCCTATTTCTTCGTCGGCTATGCGGTGGCCTACGGCGTGAGCTTTTTCGTCGGTGCCGAGTCGCTGGCGGCGAAGAACGGCTACGAGCTGGTGAAGTTCTTCTTCCTGTTGACGTTTGCCGCGGCGATCCCCGCCATCGTTTCCGGCGGCATCGCCGAGCGCGCGCGGTTCGGCCCGCAGCTGGTCGCGACGGCCGCGCTCGTCGGGCTGATCTATCCGCTGTTCGAAGGTGCGGTCTGGGGCGGGCGCTTCGGCCTGCAGGCGTGGATCGAGGCGACGACCGGCGCGCCCTTCCACGACTTTGCCGGCAGTGTGGTCGTGCATGCCGTGGGGGGCTGGGTTGCGCTGGCGGCGGTGGTGCTGCTCGGGCCGCGGCTGAACCGCTATCGCAAGGACGGCGGCGTCAGCGCGCATCCGCCGTCGAGCATCCCGTTCCTGGCGCTCGGTGCCTGGGCGCTGACGGTGGGCTGGTTCGGCTTCAACGTCATGAGCGCGCAGACGATCGACAAGATCTCCGGCCTGGTGGCGGTGAACTCGCTGCTGGCGATGGCCGGCGGCACGCTCGTCGCCACGCTGGCCGGCCGCAACGACCCCGGCTTCGTGCACAACGGCCCGCTCGCCGGCTTGGTGGCGGTGTGCGCGGGCTCGGACGTGATGCATCCGCTCGGCGCCTTGGTCACCGGCGGCGTGGCCGGCGGGCTCTTCGTCGTCATGTTCACGCTGACGCAGAACCGCTGGAAGATCGACGACGTACTTGGCGTCTGGCCGCTGCACGGCCTGTGCGGCGCCTGGGGCGGCATCGCCTGCGGCATCTTCGGGCTGACGTCGCTCGGCGGGTTGGGCGGTGTGGCCTTCGCTGCGCAACTGATCGGCACGCTGCTCGGCATCGCCTGGGCGCTGGCGGGCGGCGTGGTCGTCTACGGCGTGCTGCGCCTGGTGATGGGCCTGCGCCTCGGCGCCGAGGAGGAACACAACGGTGCCGACCTGTCGATCCACAAGATCGGCGCGACGCCGGAGCGTGAGGTGAGCTGGTAGATGTCGTTCCCACGGGGCCGCTTCCTACACGGCGCGGGCGATGGGCTGCCTAGACTGGGCGCATCACCACCCCAGGAGTACCCGTGGCAGACATCGACATTCAACCCAGCGAGAACCTGCAAGGCGCCGCCGCGGGCGAAAAGATTCGCGACATCGCCAAGCGCACTCGGGTGTGCATGTTCACGACAGACCCGACGTCCTACCCGAGCGACAGCCGCCCGATGTCGCTGCAGCACAGCGACGACGACGGCACCGTCTGGTTCCTCAGCTCGAGCGCAAGCCGCAAGAACGAGGACATCGCGCGCGACGACCGCGTGATGCTGACGTTCCAGAACGACGACAAGTACGAGTACCTGGCGCTGCAAGGTCGCGCGCGGGTGCACACGGACCGTGCGACGATCGACAAGCACTGGACCGCGTTTGCGAACGCGTGGTTCGACGGCAAGGACGACCCGCGGCTGACGGTGCTGTCGGTACGCCCCGAGCACGGCCACTACTGGCAGACCGAGTCGGGCAAGATCGTCTCCCTGATCAAGATGTCATTCAGCGCGCTCACCGGCGCGAAGACGGACGACGGCGGCGTCGATGGGGAGTTGAAGCCGAACGCGGCTTGACCGCTCATCGTCGGCGGCGCGCGGCGATCCAGCCGATGCCCACACCTGCTGCGAGCGCAAGGAATCCGGCTGACCAAGGCGCGAACGGGTCGGCGGTGGGCGTTGCGGCGACGGGCACCAGGGTAGCCCAATCGGCGCTGCCGATCTGCGTCATCTGCTTCGCCTCGGGCAGCCCGTAGACGCAGACCTCGCCGCCGGGCAGCTTGCAAAAGCGCGCCGGTGGGCAAGCCGTCAGGATCTCCTGCTTGGCGCCGGCGCCGCACACCGCGCCGGCGCTTTGCAGCACCTGCAGCGTGACCTGCGGGTGTTTGCTCAGCTGCTCGGGCATGGCCTCATGCGGCCAGCAGCTGCCGCAGCACGTAAGGCAGGATGCCGCCGTGTTTGTAGTAGTCGACCTCGATCGCGGTGTCGATGCGCAGCGTGACCGCGACTTCCTGCTTGCTGCCGTCACGTGAGGTGATGACCAGCTTGGCGTCGGCCTGCGGCTTGACCTCGCTCGCCAGCACGACGTCGACCTGCTCGTCGCCCTTCAGGCCGAGCAGCTGCCACGACTGGCCCGGTTTGAACTGCAATGGCAACACGCCCATGCCGATCAAGTTGCTGCGGTGGATGCGCTCGAAGCTCTTCGCCACCACCGCCTTGATGCCGAGCAGCTGGGTGCCCTTGGCGGCCCAGTCGCGCGAACTGCCGGTGCCGTATTCCTCGCCGGCGAAGATCACGCTTGGCGTGTCTTCGTCGATGTACTTCATCGCCGCGTCGTAGATGAACATCTTGTCGCCCGACGGTTGGAACAGCGTCACGCCGCCTTCCTCGCGCGAGCCGTCGGCGCCGGCCGGGATCATCAGGTTCTTGATGCGCACGTTGGCGAAGGTGCCGCGCATCATCACCTCGTGGTTGCCGCGCCGCGAGCCGTAGCTGTTGAAGTCGGCCTTCAGCACGCCGTTGTCGAGCAGGTACCGGCCGCCCGGGGTGTCGGCCTTGATCGAGCCGGCCGGCGAGATGTGATCGGTGGTGATCGAGTCGCCGAACAGCGCCATGATGCGCGCGCCCTTGACGCCGGCATCGAGCTTCTTCGGCTCGGCCTCGAAGCCGTCGAAGAACGGCGGTTTGGCGATGTAGGTGCTCTTCGGCCAGTCGTAGACCTGGCCGCCGGTGCCCTGCACCGCATCCCACAGTTTGCCGGGCTGGCTCTTCACCTTGGCGTAGTTGGCCTGGAACGCGTCCGGGTCCATGGCGTGTTTGAGCAGCGCATAGACCTCGTCGCTGGTCGGCCAGATGTCGCCCAGGTAGACCGGCTTGCCGCCGCTGCCGGTGCCGACCGGCTCGGTCATCAGGTCGCGCATCACGTTGCCGGCGATCGCATACGCCACCACCAGCGGCGGGCTGGCGAGGAAGTTGGCCTTCAGGTTCGGGTGGATGCGCGCTTCGAAGTTGCGGTTGCCCGACAGCACCGCGGCGCAGACCAGGTCGTGCGTCGTGATCACCTCGTTGATCTCGGGCGCCAGGTCGCCGGCGTTGCCGATGCAGGTCGTGCAGCCATAGGCCGCGAGCGAGAAGCCGAGCTTTTCCAGGTAGCCGAGCAGGCCGGCCTTCTGCAGGTACTCGGTGACGATGCGCGAGCCGGGCGCGAGCGAGGTCTTGATGTGCGGCTTGACACGCAGGCCCGCCTGTACCGCCTTCTTCGCCAGCAGCCCGGCGGCGAGCAGCACGCCCGGGTTGCTGGTGTTCGTGCAACTCGTGATGGCGGCGATCAGCACGTCGCCGTTGCCGATCATCAGCGCGCTCTCGGGGGCCGGCGTCAGCACCTCTTCGGCGTGCGCCGACTCGAGCGTCGGCGCATTGCCTTCCATCTCGATCACGTTGCGCGGCGCGCCGGGCTTGGGCGCCGGCGGGTCGGTGGCCACTTCGCCCGGGCCGGATCCGGCGCCAACACGCCAGCGGCGCAGCAGCTTGTCCGCCGGCTGGTTGAAGCCGTTGTCGGCGATCGACGCGCTGAACAGTTCCTTGAACTTGGCCGACAGGTGGGTGATCTCGATGCGGTCCTGCGGCCGCTTCGGGCCGGCCAGGCTGGGGGCGACGGTGGTGAGATCGAGCGAGACGACCTGCGAATAGTCGATGTCGCCGCGCGCCGGCACGCCGAACAGTTGCTGCGCCTTGAAGTAGGCCTCGAAGCGCGCGATCTCCTCGGCCGTGCGGCCGGTGCCCTTGAAGTAGTCGATCGTCTTCGCATCGACCGGGAAGAACCCCATCGTCGCGCCGTACTCGGGCGCCATGTTGGCGATCGTCGCGCGGTCGGGCACTGAGAGGCTCTCGGTGCCGGCGCCGAAAAACTCGACGAACTTGCCGACCACCTTGTGCTTGCGCAGCAGCTCGGTGACGGTCAACACGAGGTCGGTCGCGGTGACACCTTCGCGCAGCTTGCCGGTGAACTCGAAGCCGACCACGTCCGGCGTCAGGAAGTACACCGGCTGGCCGAGCATGCCGGCCTCGGCCTCGATGCCGCCGACGCCCCAGCCGACGACGCCGATGCCGTTGATCATCGTCGTGTGGCTGTCGGTGCCGACCAGCGTATCGGGATAGGTGAGGCCGCCCTTGCCCTGGTGCACGCCGCGCGCCAGATACTCGAGGTTCACCTGGTGCACGATGCCGAAGCCGGGGGGCACGACGCCGAAGGTGTCGAAGGCCTGCATGCCCCACTTCATGAACTGGTAGCGCTCCTGGTTGCGCTCGAACTCGAGCTTCATGTTCAGGTCGAGCGCGTTCTTGCTGCCGTAGTGGTCGATCATGATCGAGTGGTCGACCACCAGGTCCACCGGCACCAGCGGCTCGATCGCCTTCGGGCTCTTGCCCATCGCCGCGGCGACGTTGCGCATCGCGGCCAGGTCGGCCAGCAGCGGCACGCCGGTGAAGTCCTGCAGCACCACACGCGCGACGACGAAGGGGATCTCGTCCACCCGCTCGGCATTCGGCTGCCAGTTGGCGAGCTGCTCGACATGCTGCTTCGTCACCTTCTTGCCGTCGCAGTTGCGCAGCACGCTTTCGAGCACGATGCGCATCGACACCGGCATGCGCTTGACGTTGGGATACTGCTTGGCGAGTTCGGGCAGCGAGTAGAAGCTGGCGTTCTTGCCGAGTGGTTTTTTGGTGGAGGCGTAGGCGTGGGGCATGGTGGTGGGCTGTCTTTAAGTCAGTCGGCTTGCGGGACGATCAGTTTGAGTCCCTTGAAGTAGTCGCGGTAGAAGGCCGCGTCGCGCGTGATCAGCGCGGTGCATTGCATCAGCGCGTGGGCGCCGATCAGGAAGTCGGGAATGGTGCGCGTTTGGCGGGCCGTGTGCGCACGTTCCTTGTAACGGCGCTGCATCTCGCCGGCGCGAACCGCGGCACGCAGTTCGAGCGGCGCGAACGAAATGCCGGAGTCGTCGAGCGCATCCATCAGGATCGAACCTTGGCCCAAGCCGGCGACGACTTCGCTGACCACGACATCGCAGGCCACCACGGGGCCTTGACCGAGCGCGAAACGCACCGCTTCTTCGGCAGCCGCGGCGCGCGCGTCGGCGCCGATGAGGTCGATCAGCACCGAGCTGTCGATGGCGATCACTTCTTGCGGCTCCTGGCCGCACGCTCGGGCGGCAGGTAGGGGTCGCCGGGGGCACGGCCGCGCAGCTCGCGCATCACGTCGTCCGTCGTCTTGCCGGGCGGCAGCTTGATCAGCCCGCGCAGGCGCGACACCGCGTCGCCCACGTCCTTGCGCAGGATGATGCGCCCGCCGTCGAGTTCGACCTTGAGCTTCATGCCCTTGGTCAGCCCGAGGGCGTCGCGCACCTTCTTGGGCAGGGTGATCTGTCCTCGTTCGGCGACCGTGGCTTCCATCGCGAACTCCCGAAAGTCGGCCAGGAAAAGTATGCATTCAGTGTACATACTTTTTCGGACATGTCAGCCGAAGCGGGTCGGCACCGCGGCCAGCGTGGCGTCGATCACCTGCCAGAAGCGGGGTGCGGACAGCGGCTTGGTGAGGAACTCGGCGGCGCCGGCCGCGAGCGCGGCGTCCACCTGCTGCGGCATCACCGACGCCGAGACGACGATGACCGGAATCGCGTGCGTGTCCTCGTCGCCCTGCAGCCGGCGCAACACGGTCAAGCCGTCGACGTCGGGCAGGTCGAGGTCGAGCAGCACGAGGTCGGGCCGCAGGCGGCGCACCGCGGCCAGCCCCTCGCTGCCTTCGCGGTAGGTCTGCAGCGTGACCTGCGGCCGCGGCGCGAGCAGCCCGCGCACCACTTCGATGTTCGCCTCGTTGTCCTCGATCATCACCACCAGCCGGTGGCGGTAGTTCGCCTGCGGCGCCGAGATCGCCAGCCCGCGCCGGGCATCGCGCCCCTGGGCCTGCGCGGCGGGCAGGCGCAGCGTGAAGCGGCTGCCGCGGCCGGGCGTGCTTTGCACCGCCAACGTGCCGCCCATGCGCTCGATCAGCAGCTTGGTGATCACCAGCCCGATGCCGGTGCCCTGCACGTCGCTCGCTTCGCGGCCCAGGCGCTCGAACGGCGTGAACAGCCGCGCCACCTGCTCGGCGCTCATGCCGAGGCCGTCGTCGATCACGCTCAGCGCCAGCATGCCGTCGGCGACGCCGCACTCGACGCGCACCGTGCCGCCGGCGCGGTTGTATTTGACGGCGTTGGACAGCAGATTCAGCAACACCTGGCGCAGCCGGGTGGCGTCCGCGAGCACGTCGGGCGCGTCGGCGCAGGCCGGCGCGGCTTGCAGTTCGACGTGTTTGTCGGCCGCCTGCGGGCCGATCATCGCGAGCACCGCGTCCAGCAGCGCCGGCACCTGCACCGCCTCGATGCGCAGCCGCAGCGTGCCGCTCTCGACACGCGACAGGTCGAGGATGTCGTCGATCATGCGCAGCAGGTGCCAACCGGCCTGCTGGATCTGCTCGACCCATTGCAGCTGGCGCGGCTGCAGCGGCGCCTTGCGGTCCAGCCCGAGCAGCTGGCTGAAGCCCAGGATCGCGTTCAGCGGCGTGCGCAGTTCGTGGCTCATGCGCGAAAGGAAGTCGCTCTTCGCGCGGTTCGCCGACTCCGCCTGCGTGCGGCTGCGTTCGGCATCGACGAGTTGCACCCGCTCGCGCTGCAGCGCGTGCTGGCTGACACGCGCAGCCTCCGCGACACGCCGCGCGCCGCCGGTCAGCACCATCAGCATCGCTCCCAGCAGCGCGGTCGCCAGCACACCGGCGAGCGAGAACAGCTGCGCGGCGCCCCGCTCGAAGCCTGGCGCGGCGTCGCCGGCGGCGTCGGCGGTCGTCACGTCGAGCAGCCAGTCGCGACGCGCGTAGTCGATCGGCACGCTCAGGCGGTGACGTGGGCCGTCGAGGCGTTCGCAGCCGGCGGCGCCGGCGAGCCGCCGAGCGCCGTCGCTGCGGTCGACCAGGCACACCGCCAGGCCCGGCGGCAGGGCGGCCGAAGCGCGCGCGAGGGCGTCGTCCATGCGCACGGTCGCGAACAGCATGCCGCGCGGCGCCGGCCCGCTGCCGGGCGCCGCCGTGCCGAACACCGGCCGGTAGACGACGACGCCGGTCTGACCGGCGCGTTCCTGCGTCAGACGGAAACCCGCCGACGCGACGGCCGCGCCGAGCGCCTGGGCGTCGCGGATCGCGACGCGTGCCTGCGCGATCGAGAGCGCGTTGACGCCGAGCGCAGCGTCGTTGCCGGCGGCGGGCTCGATGAAACGCATCGCGATCCAGTCGGCGTCGCTGGCCGTGAGCCCGGCTTCGCGCTCGAAGACGTCGAAGCCCGGCCGGCCGTCGGCGGCGCGGATGCGCTCGAGATGGGCGCTGTCGCCGCGTGCGACGCGCTCGTGCCAGCCGAGCGCCTGCAACGACGGCAGTTGCTGCAGCCACGGCGCGGCCGCGGCGGCGAAGTGCGCACGGCTCACGTCCCCGGAGCCGGCGTACAGACCTTGCAGCGCGGTCAGCGCGTCGAGGTGGCGTTCGAAGTGGCCGCGGATCGCCAGCGCCGCCGGCAGCGCGTCGCGCTCGAAGCCGGCGCGCACACGCTGCGCATCCCAGCGTGCGATCTGCACCGTGGCGCCGGTGAACAGCAGCATCGCGGCGGCCAGCGGCAGGGCCACCGTCAGCCGGCGCGGTGCCCAGGCCTCGCGCGGGCGGCCGACGAGGCTGAGCACGATCGGCGCCGCCACCAGGGTGCCGAGCGCGTCGCCGCTCCACCACGTCCACCACATGGCCGCCAGCCCGCCGCTGGGTACTTCGCCGAGCACGGCGGCGCCGGCGACCGCGATGGTCGCGCTGACCAGGCAGCCGACGAATGCGGCGCCCAGAAAGAAGCGCAGCACGGTGCGTGCGTCGTCGAGCGTGGGCTCGGCCCCCGCGAGGCGCCGCGCCAGCGTGGCGGCCAGCAGCGACTGCGCCGCTGCGCCGAGCGCAAAAACGAGCGGCAGCGACCACGCCGCCGCGCCGGTGTGATCGAGCACCTGCGCCCAGGCGGCGTTGGACACGAACGAGCCCACGAAGACGCCGAGCGCGGCCACCGGCCCGAACCGCAGGACGCAGGCGAGCGCGACGCCGGCGGCCGGGAACATCGGCGACGCGAACGTGCCCGCAGGCGCCAGGTACAGCGACAGCCAGGCGATCGCCGCGTAGGCCAGAGCGACGGCCGCCGCCACCACGATCGTCGGTGGTGCGGCAGGAGGGGCGGTTGCGCTCAAGGCAGACGAGCCGGGCGGGCGGGCCGGGCAGAGATTCAGGCGGGCAGGTAACGCACCGCAAGCACGCCGTCGATCGCCGCCAGCGTTTGCAGCACCGCGGCATCGACCGCGCTGTCCACGTCCACCAGCGTATACGCCATCTCGCCGCGGCTCTTGTTGACCATGTTGTGGATGTTGAGACCCGCCTGTGCCATCGCGGTCGAGATCTGGCCGAGCATGTTGGGCACGTTGGCATTGGCGATCGCGATGCGCCAGCGCGACTCGCGCGCCATCGTGACCTCGGGGAAGTTGACCGCACGCGCGACGTTGCCGTGTTCCAGGTAGTCGCGCAGCTGGTCGGCGACCATCACGGCGCAGTTCTCCTCCGCCTCGCGCGTCGAGGCGCCCAGGTGCGGCAGCGCGAGTACCCGCTCCTGCCCGTTGAGCACAGCGTGCGGGAAGTCGCAGACATACCAGCCCAGATGCCGGCGCTCCAGCGACGCCAGCACCGCCGCGTTGTCGGCCACGCCTTCGCGCGAGAAGTTGAGCAGCACCGCGCCCGCGCGGGTGAGCGCGATGTTGTCGGCGTTGACCAAGTGTTTGGTCGCCGCCACCAGCGGGACGTGCAGCGTGATGAAGTGGCTGGCCTTCAGTACCTCGGCGACGCTGGTGGCCCGGCGCACCGAGGCCGGCAGGCTCCAGGCGGCATCGACGGTGATGTCCGGGTCGTAGCCGAGCACGTTCATGCCGAGCTTGATCGCCGCGTCGGCCACCAGACAGCCGATCCGGCCCAGGCCGACGACACCCAGCGTGTGGCCGGCCAGTTCGAAGCCGGCGAACGCCTTCTTCCCTTCCTCCACACGGCTATCCGTCTCGTCACCGCTGTCGAGCGCGGCGACGAAGCGCAGCGCGCCGGGCAGGTTGCGCGCAGCCATCAGCATGCCGGCGAGAACCAGTTCCTTCACCGCATTGGCGTTTGCGCCCGGGGCGTTGAAGACCGGCACGCCGCGTGCGCTCATCGCCGCCACCGGAATGTTGTTGGTGCCGGCGCCGGCGCGCGCGATCGCCTTTACGCCGGCGGGGACATCCACCGTGTGCATGTCCGCAGAGCGGACCAGGATGGCATCGGGATCGGCGAGGTCTTTGCCCACCGTGTACAGCTCGTGCGGCAGCCGCCGCAGTCCGGCGGGAGCGATCTGGTTGAGCACCAGGACGCGGAAATGCGGCTCAGCCATGTTGTTTCTCGAAGTCCTTCATGTAGCCGACCAGCGCCTGCACGCCTTCGACCGGCATCGCGTTGTAGATCGACGCCCGCATGCCGCCGACCGAGCGGTGGCCCTTCAGCTGCAGCATGCCGCGCGCTTCGGCGCCTTTCAGGAAGGCGGCGTCGAGCGCCTCGTCCTTCAGCTGGAAGGGCACGTTCATCAGCGACCGGCTGTCGGGCTGCACCGGGCTGGCGTAGAAGCCGGTCGAGTCGAGGTAGTCGTACAGCAGCGCCGCCTTGGCGCGGTTGTGGCGCTCGATGGCGACCAGCCCGCCCTGGCCTTCGAGCCAGTCGAACACCAGGCCGGCGATGTAGATCGCATAGGTCGGCGGCGTGTTGTACATCGAGTCGTTGTCCGCCACCGTCTTGAAGTCGAAGGCCGACGGCGTGATCGGCAGCGCCTGGCCGATCAGGTCATCGCGCACGATCACGATCGTCAGGCCCGCGGGGCCGATGTTCTTCTGCGCGCCGGCGTAGATCAGACCGTACTTCGACACGTCCAGCGGACGCGACAGGATGTGGCTCGACATGTCGGCCACCAACGGCACCTCGCCCACGTCGGGCGTGAAGTGGTATTCGACGCCGCCGATGGTCTCGTTGGTGCAGCAGTGCACATACGCCGCGTTGGGGTCGAGCTTCCAGCTCGCGCGCTCGGGCACGCGGTCATAGGCGGTGTCGGCAGCCGATGCGGCGATGTTCGCCTGCGCGTACTTCTTGGCCTCCTTGATCGACTTCTTCGACCACTCGCCGGTGTCGACGAAGTCGATGCTCGTTTTGCCGCGCAGCAGGTTCATCGGCACGATCGCGTTCTCGCCGATCGCGCCGCCCTGCATGAACAGCAGCTTGTAGTTCGACGGCACCGCGAGCAGCCTGCGCAGCGCGCGCTCCGCGTGTTCGGCGATCGAGATGAACTCCTTGCCGCGGTGGCTCATCTCCATCACCGACATGCCCGAACCATGCCAGTCGAGCATCTCCTCGGCAGCGCGGCGCAACACGGGTTCGGGCAGGGCGGCCGGGCCGGCCGAGAAGTTGAAGACGCGGGTCATGGGGCAGGGGCAGAGAACGAAGGAGGGCGCATTATCCAAGCCCCGCCAAGCCGTCCAAGAAAAAGGCCGCCCGAGGGGCGGCCGTTCGTCTGGGTGACTGGAGCCCCCGCTCGCAGGGGGCTCGGGGGAGCGGTATGTTCAGGCGCAGCCTTGAGCGGCACGCCGCTCAAGGCTTGATGTAATCCGCCACCACCTTCCAGCGTGCGTCCTGCAACTGCGACATGCGCGACTGGTCGTTGCCCAGGCGCTTCTGCGGGCCGAACTTGGCCGGCGGGCTACCGAAGATGTCCGAGGGAATCTCCATCGTGTCCATGGCCCTGATGAAGCTGTCGGTCGTCAGGTTCGGGCCGGCCTTCTGCGCCGCGCGCACGAAGGCGTCGATCGCGTTGTAGCCGTAGACCGAGAACACGGTCGGATCCTCGTTGAACTTGGTCTTGTATTTGTTGGCCCAGAAGCTGATCGGCTGCGACGCCTCGTCGAGGTACGGGTGCTGCGAGGTGTGGGTGGCGTACAGCCCGTCCATCGCCTTGCCGCCCAGTTTGTGGATGAGGTCGGTGTAGGCGGCGCTGGAGCCGAGGAAGGTCGGCGAGAAGCCGGTCTTGCGGCTTTCGCCGATGGCGCCGATGGTCTCGCGGATGATGGTGCCGAGCACGACGAAGTCGCAACCGGCGGCCTTCATGCGCGCCACCTGGCTGGAGAAATCGGTCGCGCCGCGTTTGTAGCTGGTCTTTTCGGCCAGCTCGACGTTGATCGTCTTCAGCCCCGCCTCGGCGCCGCGCAGCACCTCGAGCCCGAACTCGTCGTCCTGGTACATCGCGCAGGCCTTCTTGGCGTTCTTCTCCCCGTACAGCTTGGGCGCGGCGGTGCGCATCTGGTCGAAGTAGGTCGCCGCGAAGCTGTACTTCAACCGGTGGAAGGGCTCGTACATCTCGCGCGCCGCGGTGACCGGGAAGAAGTTGATGACGTTCTTCTCGAACTGCACCGGCATCGCGGCCATGTTCTGCGCCGTGCCGATGTGGCCGATCATGGCGAAGATCTTGTCCTGGTTGACCAGCTTCTGCGCCGCCAGCACCGCCTTGCGCGGGTCGTAGGCCGAGTCCTCGACCAGCAGCTTCAACTTGCGGCCGTTGACGCCGCCCTGCTCGTTGACCTCGTCCACGCGCAGCATCAACCCGAGCCGGACCTGCTTGCCGAAGCCCGCGATCGGGCCCGACAAATCCTGGATCGAGCCGACGACGATCTCGTTCCTGCTCACGCCTTGTGTGGCCTGGGCCAGCGCAGCGGGGGCGGCCAGCGCGCCGATCGAGAGCGCGATCGGGGCGAGCGTGCGACTAAAGCGTTTCATACGGTCTCCTGGGTGTGGTGTGGTGAGGAACGTTTCGGCTCATGCCCTGGTGTACATGGATTCGATCAGCTCGGCGTACTTCTGCTGCACCAGCCGGCGTTTGAGCTTCATCGTCGGCGTCAGTTCTTCGTCGTCGGCGCTGAGCTGGTTCTCCAGCAGCCGGAAGGCTTTGACCTGCTCGACACGCGCGAACTTGGTGTTCACCTTGTCGATCTCGCGCTGGATCAGGTCGCGCACTTCCGTGGCGCGGGTCAGGCTGGCGTAGTTGGAGAAGGGCACGTCGTGGTCCTGCGCATACTTCTCGACGTTCTCCTGGTCGATCATGATGAGCGCGGTGAGGTAGGCGCGTTTGTCGCCGATCACCACCGCGTCGGTCACATAGGGGCTGAACTTCAGCTCGTTCTCGAACTCGCTCGGCGTGATGTTCTTGCCGCCCGCCGTGATGATGATGTCCTTCATGCGGTCCGTGATCCGGAAGAACCCTTCGTCATCCACCGTGCCGACGTCGCCGGTGTGCAGCCAGCCATCGGGTCGAAGAGTCTCGGCGGTCTTCTCCGGCTGGTTCAGGTAGCCCATGAAGACGTTCGGGCCACGGATCAGCAACTCGCCGGTGGCCGGATCGACCTTCACCTCGTTGTAGGCGCAGGCCGGTCCGATCGAGCCGGGCTTGATGCGCGCGGCCGGCATGCCGGTGGACGCGCCCGAGCTTTCGGTCTGGCCCCAGACCTCGAGCATCGGCACGCCGAGCGCCAGGTACCAGCGCACCAGGTCGGGCGAAATCGGCGCCGCGCCGGTGACGAGAAAACGCGCGCGATGGATGCCGATCAGCTTGCGCACGTTGTCCAGCGCGAGCAGGCGCGCGACACGGAACTGCAGCTTCAGCGCACCGGGCACCGGCTTGCCGGCGAGCACGAGGTCGGCCACCTTCTTGCCGACGCCGAGAGCCCAGCCGTAGGCCAGCTGCTGCGCACGGCTGGCTTCGGACACCGCGATGGTCACCGCCGAGTAGAACTTCTCCCACACCCGTGGCACCGCGGTAAAGACGGTGGGCGCGATCTCGCGCACGTTTTCGGGCACCGTGTCCGGGTTCTCGACGAAGTTCAGTTTCGAGCCGGTGTACATCGCAAAATACTCGCCGCCCAGCCGCTCCGCGACATGGCACAGCGGCAGGAAACACATGCGCTCGTCGTCCTGATCCTGCGCGATCAGCGTGTTGTAGCCGCGCACCGTGTAGACGATGCTGCGATGCGCGTGCATCGCGCCCTTGGGCCGGCCCGTGGTGCCCGAGGTGTAGATCAGGATCGCCAGGTCGTCGGGCTTGCGGCTCGAGCGCAGGCGGTCGAACAGGCCGGGGTTGGCCGCGTCGTGCGCACGCCCCTGCTCGCGCAGCGCCGCCAGGCTCATCACCATCGGGTCGGCAAAACGGGTCAGGCCCTCCATGTCGAACACGATGATCTTTTGCAGCAGCGGCAGCCGCGCGCGCACTTCGAGGGCCTTGTCGAGCTGCTCCTCGTCCTCCACGAACAGGATCGTCGAGCGCGAGTCCTCACACAGGTACTGCAGTTGATTGGCGGCATCGCTGGGGTAAACGCCATTGGCAACGCCGCCGGCGGACAACACGCCGAGGTCGGCCAGCACCCACTCGACCACCGTGTTGGACTGGATCGATGCCACGTCGCCGGGCGCAAAGCCGAGCGCGGACAGCCCCATGGCCACCTCGCGCACCACCTGGCCCGTCTCGCGCCAGCTCCAGCTGCGCCAGAGGCCGAGCTCCTTCTCGCGCATCCAGACCGCGTCGCCGCGTGCGGCGACCGCGTTCCAGAACAGATCGGGGACCGTGTCGCCCGGCAGCCCGACCTCCGTGCGCGCCTGGATATGTGAAAGGTCCCAGAGGTTGCTCATCGTGACCTCCGCCGCGCCGCTCCCAAGGAGGTCACAGCGCCCTCGGGGGGCAGCGAGCGAATGCGAGCGTGGGGGCTCATGTTCATCTCCAGGTCTTCTTCTTCTTCCAGCGCCGCTCGCCGCGTTCACCGGCTTCCTTCATGCCGAGGTAGAACTCCCTGATGTCGTCCTTCTCGCGCAAGACTTCGCAGCGGTCTTCCATCACGATGCGGCCGTTCTCCAGCACGTAGCCGTAGTCGGCGGCGTTGAGCGCCATGTTGGCGTTCTGCTCGACCAGCAGCATCGTCGTGCCGCGCTCGCGATTGATACGCACGACGATCTCGAAAATCTCCTTCGTCAACTTGGGGCTCAAGCCCAGGCTCGGCTCGTCGAGCAGCATCAGCTCGGGCTTGGCCATCAGCGCGCGGCTGATGGCGAGCATCTGCTGCTGGCCGCCAGAGAGCAAGCCGGCGTCCTGCGTCGAGCGTTCGCGCAGGATCGGGAAGTAGCCATACACCGATTCCAGGTCGCGCGCGACGCCGTCGCGGTCGCTTCGCGTGTAGGCGCCCATCAGCAGGTTGTCACGCACCGACAGCAGCGGAAACACCTCGCGCCCCTCCGGCACCTGCGACAGGCCGCGCTGCACGATCAGCGCCGGGTCCAGGGCGGTGATGTTGGCGCCCTTGAACTCCACCGTACCCTTGCGCGGGTCGATGATGCCGGAGATGGTCTTCAGGATCGTCGTCTTGCCGGCGCCGTTGCTGCCGAGCACAGTCGCGATCTGCCCCTGCTCGACCTTCAGGCTGACGCCGCGGATGGCCCGGATCGGGCCGTAGGCGCTCTCGACGTTGTTCAGTTGGAGGATGGCAGTCATGCCGGTCTCCGCCGCAACGAAGTCGCATCGTCCGCCGTCCCGAGATAAGCCTCGATCACCCCAGGATGCGCCTGCACCTGCGAAGGCGTGCCCATCGCCAGCACCTCGCCCTGGTTCATCGCCAGCACGCGGTCGGATACGCGCGACACCAGCGTCATGTCGTGTTCGACCATCAGCACCGTGATGCCGAGATCCTTCTGGATGTCCTGAATCCAGAACGCCATGTCGCCTGTCTCCTCGACGTTCAATCCCGATGACGGCTCGTCGAGCAGCAGCAGCTTGGGGCCGGTGGCCAGCGCACGCGCCAGCTCGACCACCTTGCGCACGCCGTACGGCAGCCCGGCGACCATCGACTCGCGATAGTGCTGCAGAGCGAGGAACTCGATCACCTCTTCGACCTTGTGGCGTGTCGCCCGCTCCGCCGCGCGAACGCTCGGCAGAAACACCATCTCGCCGAACAGGTTGCGCTTGTGGTGGATGTGGCGGCCGATGAGCAGGTTCTGCAGCACCGTCGCATGCTCGAACAACTCGATGTTCTGGAAGGTACGCGCGATGCCCAGCGCCGCGATGCGGTGGCTCGGCACGCCGGTCAGCGCCTGGCCCTCGAAGTGCAGGCTGCCGGCGGTGGGTGTGTAGAAGCGGCTGATGAGGTTGAACACCGTCGTCTTGCCGGCCCCGTTGGGCCCGATCAGCGTGAACACCTCGCCGCGCCGGACCTCGAAAGACACCTTGTTCACCGCCAGCACACCGCCGAAGCGCACCTGCAGGTCCTTGGCTTGCAGCAGCGTGGTCATCAGTGCCCGCCCGGCCGCCCGAAGGGCACTGAAGCCCACTTGGGGGGCAGCGAACGAAGTGAGAGTGGGGGCGTCATTTCAGCCGGTCCGACTTGGTGAACGCCTTCTGCCGCTTGAACAGCCCCTTGCGGTAGAACGGAAAGAGTTGGAACCAGGTGCGCATCTTGAGCCAGCGGCCGTAAAGCCCGAGCGGCTCGAACAGCACGAAGGTGATCAGCACCAGGCCATAGATGACTGCCTGCAAACCCGGCGCCTGGCCGATCGCGGCCGGCAGCAGGTCCTTGAACGACGCGATCGCCTGCGGCATGGCGATCAGGAAGATCGCGCCCAGGAATGCGCCATGCACGCTGCCCAGGCCGCCGATCACCACCATCAGCAGCAGGTCGATCGATTGGATGATGCCGAACTGCTCCGGCGACAGAAAACGCAGTTGGTGCGCATACAGCGCGCCGCCGATGCCGGCCAGCGCGGCGCTGATCGAGAAGCTGAGCGTCTTGTAATAGGCGAGGTGAATGCCCATGCTCTGGGCTGAGACCTCCGAGTCGCGGATGGCGACGAAGGCGCGCCCGGTGGGGCTGCGCAACAGGTTCAGCACCGCCAGCGTGCAGACGGTCGCGACCACCAGGCAGACGAAGTAGAACTTCTCGCTCGAATCGGCGGTCCAGCCGAACATCTGCACGCTGCCCACCGCCTTGCCGGCGTTGCCCCCCGTCACGCTTTCCCAGCGCGCGAGCAACTCCTCGACGATGAAGCCGAATGCGAGTGTCGCGATGCCGAGGTAGATGCCCTTCACGCGCAGCGCCGGCAGGCCCACCACTGCACCGACGATCGCCGACAGCGCCGCCGCGCAGGCCAGCGAGAGCGGGAAGGGCCACCCCATGCCGGCCAGCACGGCCTCGGTGTAGGCGCCGACACCGAGAAAGGCCGCATGGCCGATCGAGAGCAACCCGGTGTAGCCGGCGAGCAGCATCAGGCCGAGGCCGACGACGCCGTAGATCAGGATGAAGGTCAGCTGCGCCAGGCCGTAACTCTCCAGCCACCATGGTGCCGCCAGCAGCGCCAGCAGCAGCAGTGCGTACCAGAAGTGATGCCCGCCATGTTTGGCCAGGCGGATATCCTGGTCGTAGGCGGTCTTGAAGATGAAGCGCATGGCTTACGACAACCCCCGTCGCGCCAGCGCGACCGGCCCCCCGGGGGGGCAGGAACCCGGCCTCCGGGCGGCCGAGCGGCCGGGTTCGTCGAAGCCGGCATCGCCTGCGGCGATGTTTCTGGTCGCGGTCATACCTTCTTGCGCAGGTTCTCGCCGAACAATCCGTTCGGCTTGATCATCAGCATCACCAGCACGACGACATAAGCCGCGATGTCCTTGAAACCTTCGGGCAGGTAGAAGCCCGCCAGCGCCTCGACGACGCCGATAATCAGCCCGCCGACGATCGCTCCCGGCAGGCTGCCGAAGCCGCCGACCACCGCGGCCGGAAAGGCCTTCAGGCCGATGAAGCCCATGTTGGCGTGCACGAAGGTGATCGGCGCCAGCAGCAGCCCGGCGATCGCGGCGACCGCCGCCGCCAGGCCCCAGACGATGCCGTTCAACTTCTTCACCGGGATACCCATGTAGTAGGCGGCGAGTTGGTTTTGCGACGCCGCCTGCATCGCGATGCCGACCTTGCTGCGGCTGAACACCAGGTACAGCAGCCCGCACAGCAGCGCCGTGGCGCCGATGACGACCATCTGCTCGACCGCGAACACCACGCCGCCGAAAGTGAAGACCTCGTTCTTGTACGGCACGTCGAGCGTGTGCGTCTCGGTGCCGATGGCCGGGATCATCGTGATCGCGCCGCGTGCCACGTAGCCGATGCCGATCGTCAGCATGACGATCGAAAACGCCGGCTGGCCGATGATCGGGCGGATGACGGCACGTTCGAGCGCGAAGCCGAAGACTGCCATCGCCAGGATCGCCGACGGCACGACGATCCAGAACGGCCAGCCCAGCGCAGTCAGGCCGGCCAGGCCGAGAAAGGCGCCGAGCATCATCAGATCGCCCTGCGCGAAGCTCACCGCCTCGGTCGCCTTGTAGATCAGCACGAAGCCGAGCGCGATCAAGCCATAGATGCAGCCTTGCGCGATGCCGCTGCTCAGGACCTGAAAGACTTGCAAGGCGGTTGAGTCCGTCCGGTAAGGTGCGCCTTTGTAGCTGCTGGCCGCGCGCGCGCCAGCGGGAGAAACCCCGCAACGACTTTGGAGCAGGCCATGACCGTGCAGGTGCAACGCGACGCCGCGGTATGGACGGTGACGATCGACCGCCCGGCCGCGCGCAACGCAGTGGACGGGCCGACCGCGCAAGCGCTGGCGGACGCCTTTCGCGCCTTCGACGCTGACCCGCACTCGAGGGTCGCGGTGCTCACCGGCGCCGGCGGCCACTTCTGCGGCGGCGCCGATCTGAAGGCCGTGGCGGCAGGTGGCGACGGCATGCTGCCGTTGAACGAAGACATGCACGCCGACGGGCCGATGGGGCCGAGCCGGCTGCGCCTCGCCAAACCCGTGATCGCCGCCGTCAACGGCTACGCGGTCGCCGGCGGGTTGGAGCTGGCGCTGTGGTGCGACCTGCGGGTGGCCGACGAGACCGCGGTGTTCGGCGTCTTCTGCCGCCGCTGGGGGGTGCCGCTGATCGACGGCGGCACCGTGCGGCTGCCGCGGCTGATCGGCGAGAGCCGCGCGCTCGACCTGATCCTCACCGGCCGCGCGGTCGACGCCGACGAGGCCTACGCGATCGGTTTGGTCAACCGCAAGGTGCGCGCCGGCCAGGCACTCGCCGCCGCGCAAGCGCTGGCACGTGAACTGGCCGCGCTGCCGCAGACTTGCCTGCGCAGCGACTTGGCGAGCGTGCGCGCGCAGGCGGGTAGGACGACCGGCGACGCGCTGGCCGAGGAGTTCCGGCTCGGCCTGGCGACGCTGCGCAGCGGCGAAAGCCAGGCCGGCGCGGCGCGGTTCGCGGCCGGGGCGGGCAGGGGAGGCAAGGCCGCGGCCTAAGGCTTGCGCTTCGCTTTGGGCGGCAGGGCCGTACGTCGGCCGGTCACATCGCGCGACCACTTCGAGCGGCTGTCGGCCTGGGCCGGCGCATCCATGTGCGCATCGCCGAGGTCGCCCGGGCCCAAGTCCGGCAACTCGCGCCCCGAGTCGCGCCACGCGACCGCGGCCGCAAAGCCATGCGCCTCGGCGTACCGCTTGAACCACAGCCCCTCGGGTGAGTGGCGGGTGATGCCGTCGAACAGGGTCGCGAACATCTGGCTTTGTTCGAGGCCCATCGCATCGACGGCCTGGTTGATGACGAGCTTTTGCATCATCAACTGGTTGCGCGGCACGCCGGCGATGCGTTCGGCGAGCGCGCGCACTGCGGCGTCGAGCTCGGCGGCCGGCACGGCCTGCGTCGCCAAGCCCCAGTCGGCGGCGGTGCGGCCGTCGATCAGGTCGCCGGTGAAGAGCAGGCGTTTGGCGCGCATCGGGCCCAGGCGGTAGACCCACATCGCGGTCGTCGGGCAGCCCCAGATGCGCGCCGGCATGTAGCCGATGCGTGCATCCTCGGCCATCACGATCAGGTCGCAGCACAGCGCGATGTCGCTGCCGCCGGCGGCAGCGTAACCGTGCACCTTGCAGAGGGTCGGCTTGTGGCTGCGCCACAGGCTCATGAAGTCATCGGTGTTGCGCTTCATCAGCGTGTAGTCGCGCATCGGGTCCCAGGGCATGGGCTGGGTGTACTGGTGCGCCGGGTCGGCTTCGGCGTAGTGCTTCAGGTCGTAGCCGGCGCAGAACGCGTCGCCTGCGCCTTGCAGCACGATGACGTGCACCCGATCGTCGGCATTTGCGGCCGCGACCGCGGCGCGGATCTCGCCCGGCATGGCATCGTCGATCGCGTTCAGCCGCTCGGGGCGGTTGAGCGTGATGGTTGCGATGCGGCCGCGCAGCGCGAGTTTGACGGTCTTCTGGCGTGCCATGGCCGGCCTCAGCGTTTGCGTGCGCGCGGCTCGCGCCGGCGCCCGCACTGGAATGCGTCCTCGTGCAGCTGCTGCCGCGCCTCGCGGCTCATCTCGATCGCCATCGTCACACCCCCGCCTGCCGTGCCGCCAGTTCCGTCATGATCTCCTCGCTGCCGCCGCCGATCATCATCACCTTGCGCGCCGCGAAGGCGCGCACCGTGGCGCCGAACTGCTTGTGCTCGCTCGTATTCATGCCGCTTCAGAGTAGCATCGCGACGCCCAAACACCCCAGGAGAACCGCGATGGTCATGAAGCCCGGACTCGACCAGCTCGACGCGCTCGTCGACATGTTCGCCAACGCCAGCGCCAAGCAGAGCGAGCAGCTGCGTGCCGCCGTCAGCCGTGCCACGCTGGCGGCGCTGCAGGGGCGCGAGATGACGCTGAAGAACATTCGCGGCGTGCTGCAAAAGGTGAGCGACGCGGCCGGCGCCGGCGCGGCGCAGAACCCGATGTTGAAGGGCATGGACGCCGCCAAGCTGCTCGACGACGCCGTCGCCGGCATGGACGACGCCTTGCTGAAGGCGGTGGAGGCGAACCGCCGCGCGCTCCAGCAGTTTGCCGACCAGGGCATGGATCTCGGCGAGAAGACGCTGAAGAAGGCGCTCGACGACCTCGACAAGTTCGAGGACACGCTGATCGAGGCGGTGAAGAAGTCCGCCTCGGGCGCCGGCGCGACGATGGCGGCGCCGTGGAACCAGGTGCTGGACAAGCTCAACGCCGGCGGCACCTTGTCCGGCGCGCAGGCGGCTAGCGCCGCCGAGCAGTTCGCGGCGCAGATGCAGGGTGCGATACGTTCCAGCCGCGCCACCGGCTTCAAGGCCGCGCAGACGCTGGCCGAGAGCTACACCGCGCTGGTGAGCGGCGTGTTGATCGGCCTGTCCGACGCGATGCAGCAGGGCAAGGGCGCAGCGCCCGCGCCGGCCGCGGCCAAGAAGAAGGCAAAGTAGCCTGCGGTGTCGGCGCACCACGACTTCACGTTCTACTGGCACGACTACGAAACCTTCGGCGTGCGGCCGCGCAGCGACCGGCCGGCGCAGTTCGCCGGCCTGCGCACCGACGCCGAACTCAACCAGATCGGCGCCGCCACGGTGCTGTACTGCAAGCCGGCGGACGACTTTTTGCCCGACCCGGCGAGCTGTCTGCTCACCGGCATCCTGCCGCAGACCTGCATCGAGCGCGGTATTCCCGAGCGCGCGTTCGCCGACGCCATCGAACGCGAGCTGGCCGCGCCGAACACGGTGGGTGTCGGCTACAACAGCCTGCGTTTCGACGACGAGGTCACCCGTTTCCTGTTCTGGCGCAGCCTGCTCGACCCCTATGCGCGCGAATGGCAGAACGGCAATGCACGCTGGGATTTGCTGGACGTGGTGCGCTGCTGCCATGCGCTGCGGCCGGACGGCATCGAGTGGCCGCAACACGACGACGGCCGGCCGTCGTTCAAGCTCGAACACCTGACGAAGGCGAACCGCCTCGCGCACGACGCCGCGCACGACGCGCTCTCCGACGTGCGCGCGACGATCGCGCTCGCGAAGCTGATCAAACGCCGCCAGCCGCGGCTGTGGGACTTCTGCCTCAAGCTGCGCCACAAGCAGGCGGTGATCGACGAGATCGCGCTCGCGCAGGCTCAGGGCCAACCCTTCCTGCACATCTCGGGTCGGTATGGCGCGGACCGCGGCGGGCTGGCGATCGTCTGGCCCTTCGCGCCGCACCCGAGCAACAAGAACGAGCTGATCGTCTGGGACTTGGCCGAGGATCCGGGCGAGCTGTTCGCGCTCGACGCGGCGGCGATCCGCGAACGCCTGTACACCCGCGCCGACGCGCTGCCGGAGGGCGTGACGCGGCTGCCGATCAAGACGATTCATCTCAACAAGTCGCCGGTGGTGATCTCGAACCTGAAGACGCTGGCGCCGGCGCAGGCCGAACGCTGGGGCATCGACATGGCGCTCGCCCTGCGCCATGCGGAGGCGGCGGCGCAAGGCGCCCAGCTGATGGCCGGCATCTGGCCCGACGTTTTCAAGCGCGAGCCGCAGACGCTGGATGTCGATGAAGACCTCTATGGCGGCTTCGTCGGCAACGACGACCGCCGCCAGCTGCAGCGCCTGCGTGCCCTCGCGCCCGAGCAGCTCGCCGCCAAGCGCACGGCGTTCGCCGATGCGCGGCTGGAAGAGCTGCTGTTTCGCTTTCGCGCCCGCAACCACCCGGACACGCTCGACGACGAGGAACAAGCGCGCTGGCAGGCGCATCGCGCGGCGCGCCTGCACGAAGGCGGCGCCGGCGCGCTCACGCTGGCCGCCTACTTCGAGCGCATCGACGCCTTGCAGGAGCAGGCGCCACCCGACGACGAGCGTGCGCAGCAGATTCTCGGTGCGCTCTACGACTACGCGGAAACCGTCGCGCCATGAGTGGTGTGCATTGGCTCGTCATCGGCGGCGGGCGCTTCGTCGGCCGCCACCTGGTGGATGCGGCGCTGGCGCGCGGCGACACAGTGACGGTCTTCAACCGCGGCCAGGCGCGCAGCGAGTGGCCGCCCAGCGTGCAGCTGCTGCACGGCGACCGCAACGCCGACCTCGCCGCGCTGCGCGCCGGCCGCTGGGACGCGGTGATCGACACCTGCGCCTACCGCCCGGCCGAGGTCGAACGCCTGGCCGATGCGCTGCACGGGCGCGTCGGCGCCTACCTGCTGGTGTCCAGCATCTCGGTCTATGCGAGCTTCGCGCAGCCGAACGATGAAAAAACCTCGCCGCTCGCGCGCATCGACGACCCCCACACCGAGGTCATCGACGCCCGCAGCTACGGCCCGCTGAAGGCGCTGTGCGAAACCGCGCTGCGCCGGCGCTTCGGCGACGAGCGCACGCTGATCCTGCGCCCCGGTCTGATCGTCGGCCCGCACGACCCGACGCAACGGTTCACCTACTGGCCGGCGCGCATTGCACGGGCGGCGGACGGCGACTGCGTGCTGGTGCCCGGCGCGCCGGACGACCCGGTGCAGTTCATCGATGCGCGCGACCTGGCGGCGTTTGCGCTGGACGCGCTGCATGCCGGCCGGCGCGGCGTCTTCAACCTCACGTCGCCGCCGCGCGCCTGGGGCGAGGTGCTCGACACCTGCGCGCTTGTCGCCGGTCGTCGCCCGCAATGGGTGTGGGCGAGTGCGCAGCGCCTGGCCGAGTTGCAACTGCAGCCCTGGTCCGACCTGCCGGTCTGGCTGCCGCCGGAAGGCGACACGGCGGGCATGGCGCAGACCTCGGTGCAGGCGGCGCTTGCAGCCGGTTTGCGCCTGCGGCCACTGCAAGAGACGGTGGCCGACACGCTGGCCTGGTATGCCGCGCTGCCGCACCAAGAACAGGCCTTCAGCCGCGCAGGGCTGACGCCGGAGCGCGAAGCCGAAGCGCTCGCGCGCTAGGGTGTGTTGACATACAAATCGCGCCCGCGTGAGCACCCCAAACGGGCGCAAGCTAGGCGCAAAGCGCAGCCGGGTTGGACACCCGGCGAGCTTTGCAACAACGAGTGCGCCCGTTTGGGGTGCTCACCCAACGGGCCGGGGTCGGCATGGGCGCGGCGCGTCGTTGCACGCCTTGCCAAGGCGTCCAGCCTTGGCTGCGGCTGGCGCCTAGCTCCGCACCCCTGGCGACCCCGGCGCGGGCGTGATTTGTATGTCAACACGCCCTGGTTAAAGCGGCATCTCGAAGCGCTGCTGCTTGTAGCGCAGCACCACCGACTTGGGCCGGATCTGCTCGACCACCAGTTCGGCGGCCACCTGGGCGCCTTCGTGGAACACCTGGCCGTTCAGGATCACCAGTCGCTGGCTGGCCTGCGCCGAATACATCGAACCGCCGATCACGAGCTGCGGCAATTCGCGCCGCGTGGCCTCCGGCAGTTCGCGCAGCGGCGTGATGCGTCCCGCCACCGATGCCGCCGACTCCGCCTTCGGGGCGGCGGCGACGGCGGGCGCGGGCGGCGCCGGGGTGGACTTGGGCGTTACACGCAGCGGCTCGACGGCGGGCACCGGCGCAGCCACCGTCGGCGCCGGCGTGGCTGCAGGCGCCGCGGGTGGGGGCGCGGCGATCGGCACCGACGCCGGCCGCGACCACCACCAGCCGAGCAGCGCCAGGGCCAGCACGCCGGCCCCCACCAGCACCATTGCGGGCACGCGGCGCGTGGCGGGCGCGTCGTCGTCCAGCGGCGGCAGGCCGGCCGGCTGCGCGTTCAGGCCGGGCACCTGGCCGCGCTCGCGCTGCGCATCGGCGCGTTTCAGGGCTTCGAGAACGTAGGACATGGCATCAGTGCGCGCAGGGCCGCCCCAAGCGCACTGGAGCCCCCTCGGGGGGCAGCGAGCGAAGCGAGCGTGGGGGTAGTTTCATCATCAGGGCACGAAACGCGGCTCGTCGACACCGGTCGCGCGGTTGAGCTGCATCAGCGTGATCGGCCCGGCCAGGCCGTCGGGCTGCAACCCCTGCGCGCGCTGGAAGGCCTGCAGCCGGGCGACCAGCCGGCCATCCATCTCGGCCGGTGTGCGGGCCGGGGCCGGCTCGCCGCGTGCCAGCGCCAGTTGGGTCGCCAGCCAGCCGACCAGCGGGCCGTCGGTGCCCGGGCCGAGCGGCTGGCGATAGCCGGGCGGCGCCCGCCACAGGGCGCCGAACTCGCCGCTCCAGCGCGCGGTGAACTCGCTCAAGCCCAGCGCCTGCGTGCGCGACGCGCGCCGCAGCAGGGCGCGCTGATCGTCCAGGCCGATCAACACGCCCCAGGCCGCGCTGCCGTCGTCGTCGCGCAGCGCCACCAGCGCGGGGCGCGCGAGCCGCTTCAGGGCGGGCAGGTCGCCGCGGCCCTCGAAGCAGCGCAGCGCATGCTGCTGCTCGGCGGCCAGGCAGGGCGGGTGGCCGCCGACCAGGCCGACACCCCAGACGCTGGCCAGTTCGGTCCACGCCGCGTCCTTGTCGCGCAGCCACGGCGAGGGCGGCGGCACCGGCGCGCTGGCGGCCGGCGGCGGCGTGCCGGCGATGGCCGAGGCGGGCGCCGACGCGGCTGCCGCCCGCGCCGGCGCCGGCACGCGGTCCGGCTGCGTCGCCAGCCACCAGGCCGCGCCGATCACCGCCGCCAACGCCGCCGTGACCCCCGCGCCCCACAGCGCCCTGCGCTGCGTCAGCGTGCGGGGTGTATCGAACACCTCGCGCGCGGCGGCATCGACCAGCGCGCGCGTGACCTTCGGCTGCTCGGTCGCATAGGCGCCGAGCAGGGCGCGGTCGGCGAGCAGGTTGATGCGCCGCGGCACTCCGCGCGACAGCGCGTGGATGCGCCGCAGCGCCGCCCTGTCGAAAGGGTTGCTGCGCGACAGCCCGGCGACACGCAGGCGGTGGCGGATGTACTGCACCGTCTCGTCCTCGCTCAAGGCGTCGAGGTGAAAGCGCGCAATCACCCGCTGCGCAAGCTGCTCCAGCTCCGGCCGGGCCAACATCGTGCGCAGCTCGGGCTGGCCGATGAGCACGATCTGCAGCAGCTTGCGCTCGTTGGTCTCCAGGTTGGTCAGCAGGCGCAGCTGCTCGAGGATCTCGGGCGCCAGGCTCTGCGCCTCGTCGATGATGAGCACGTTGTTCTGGCCCACCGCATGCGTGCGCAGCAGGAAGGCGTTGAGCCGGTCGACCAGGCTCTTGACGGTGGGCTCCACGCCGTCGGCCGGGATGCGGAACTCCTCGCACACCGTCTGCAGCAGCTCGATGACGCTCAGCTTCGGGTTGAAGATGTAGGCGACGTTGCAGCGTTTGGGGATCTGTTCCAGGAAGCAGCGGCAGACGGTGGTCTTGCCGGCGCCGATTTCGCCGGACAGCACGACAAAGCCGCCGCCGCCGCCGACGCCGTACAGCAGATGGGCCAGCGCCTCACGGTGACGCTCGCTCATGAACAGATAACGCGGGTCCGGCGCCAGCGCGAAGGGCTCGCTCTTCAGACCGAAGTAGGCGGCGTACATGGGGCGCAAGGATAGCCGGCCCCTGGGCTGGGGCTGCCGCGCTTGCCGTCGCGCACTTCAGCCACTATGCTGTACAAATCAACAGTTACCGAATGGAGACCGACATGGCCGTCAAGCCGATCCCCGATGGCTACAGCGCCGTCACGCCCTACCTCACGATCAAGGGCGCTGCGGCCGCGATCGAGTTCTACAAACAGGCGTTCGGTGCCGAGCAGATCCTGCGCCTGGACGCACCCGACGGCTCCGTCGCGCACGCCGAGATCCGCATCGGTGGCGCGGTGATCATGCTGTCGGAAGAAAACCGAGACTGGGACGCCATCAGCCCCACCACGCTCGGCGGCACGGCGAGCGCGATCATGTTGTACGTCGACGATGCCGACGCGGTGTTCAACCGCGCCGTCGCCGCCGGCGCCAGCGTCAAGATGCCGGTCGCCGACCAGTTCTACGGCGACCGCTGCGGCAACGTGATCGACCCCTATGGCCACAAGTGGAGCATCGCGACCCACGTCGAGGATGTCTCGCCCGAGGAGATCGACCGCCGCGCCGCCAAGATGTTCGGCGGCGCTTGAAGACGCTTGGCTGAGCCTGGCTTGTTCAGCCCGGCGCCGACGCGGCCGCCGCCGGCGCGCTTGCAGGGGCACTCGCGGGAGCGAACGCAGGCGCGCTCGCGGGAGCAAGCGCAGGTGCGCTGGTAGGCGCGCTGGCGGGCGCCGCCTGGGCTGGTGCGCTCGCAGGCGCGCTGCCTGGGGTACTGGCCGGCGCACTCGCCGCCGCACTTGCTGCTGCTGCCGCTACTGCCGCCGCCGCGGCCTTCGCCGGGTCGATGCCGAGGCTGGACTCCGCCGGCGCCGGGTTCGCCTTTGCGGCCTCGATCGCCGCGCGCTGCACCGGGTGGATGCACTCGTCAACCAGGCGCTGGCCGATCTTGGTATCCATCAGCATCGATTTGTTGGCGATCTGGATCATCAGCGTGCGGCCGCTCACGTCTTCCAGCCGCAAGGCGCCGGTGGACGACAGCACCGGCTTCATGACATAGATGTTCTTGTTCCAGGCCACCTCGATGTAGCCGCTGGTCTGCGGGTAGGGAATGATTTGGACGCTCTGGTTGAATTCGCATTCGTAGACACCCAGGTGTGCGAGCTTGGCAGCCGCGAGTTGTTCGTCGCTGGCGGGCGAAAGCACCGGCGGTGGCGGCGGCTTCGGCGGTTCCGCCTTCTTGCGCACGACGGGTTGTTTAGGCGCCGGCTTCTTGGGCGCCGCGGTTTGGGCGGCGACCGGCAGCGCAATGGCGCAGGCGAGGGTGGCAAGAGCCAGAGAACGCGAGAGGTACAGCATCAAGTCCTTCAGCCTACGGCGGTGTCGGGGAAAAATTCACGCCGCACCTCCGCCGGCAACTGCGGGCCGCCGGCGTACGAGGTGCGGTGCGCGCGTTCGAGCAGTTGCCACCAGTAGCGGTAGCTGGCGCGGTCCTGCAGGGTGTCATGGTGTCGGATCGGCGCCCAGCCGGCGCCCTGGGCGGCGTGCAGGATCTCGATCGCCGTATCGACCTCGGCCGCCGACGGCGTGAAGGCATCCACGATCGGCTTAATCTGCGCCGGGTGGATGCTCCACATGCGCGTGTAGCCGAACTGGCGCGCCGCGCGTGTCGCCGCCTCCTGCAACGCGGCCGGGTGTTTGAACTCGGTCACCACGCTGTGCGACGGCGTCTTGCCCGCGGCGTGGCAGGCGGCGGCGATCTCGAGTTTGGCGCGCACCACCAGCGGGTGTTCGAACTGGCCCTTGACGCCCATCGCGCTGGCCGGGATCGCGCCGCGGTGCGCCGAGACGAAGTCCATCAAGCCGAACGACAGCGACTCGATGCGGGGGTGTTCGGCGATCGCGCGCACGTCCTGCAAGGCGCCGTGGGTCTCGATCAGCGCGTGCAGCGGGATCGCGCTGCCGCCGGCGGCGTGCACTGCTTCGGCCGCGCGCTGCACGTCGGCCACGCTGCGTGGTTTGGGCAGCATCAGGTACGCGGGTGGGCGCGGTGACTTCAACACCGCCGCCAGCAGGTCGGCGAACCGCGCGTGCTCCAGCGGCAGCAGGCGCGCGCCGACGCGTCCGTAGCGGTTGCCGGGGCCGGCCAGCAGCTCGGCGATCAACTCGCCGTGCTCGACCTCGCCGCCGACCGGGGCGCCGTCTTCGGCGTCGAGCGTGACGTCGAACACCGGCCCCAGCTCGGCCTGCAGCTCGAGGCTCTTGCGCATGCGCGCCTCGACGCCGCAATAGTGGTCGCAGACGGGCAGGGCTGCGGGCGCCGGCTCACCCGGATCGAACAGGGCAACGCGGGGGTGCAAGGTCGTCATGGTCCCAGCAACGTGAACTGCGAGCGGCCGAGCAGCTTGCGCAAACCGCGATCGAAGCCGACGAGGTGCTCGCCCAGGTGGATCGTCGCCGCAGCCAGCCAGGCATCGGGCAGGTCATTGCCGGCCAGCTGCTTGTCGACGCAAAGCTGACGCAGGCGCGGCCACTCGGGGCCGAGCGTCGCCAGTTGAACGCCAGGATTGGACAGCAGCGCATCGACGAATCCCACCGCATCGTCGACCGGCGTCGGCGCCTTGAAAATCCTGGGGCTCGTGACCAAACGCAGGTAGCTGGCCAGGACCATCGGCATCAAGGTCATGGCGCTGCCGGAAGAGGCGTTCGCGGCGGACGCTTCGAACCAGGCGAGCGCAACGGCGTGATGGGGATGGTCGCTGCGCGATGCGGCGACCAGCACGTTGACGTCAGGCGTCATCGCCGAGTGCGTCGAGCAAGGACTTGTTGCTCAGCGGGTCGATGCCCGCCAGCAAGCCGCCGCGCCCCTTGAACACGGGCAGGCGCGGCCTGCCGCGCTGAGGCGCGCTCTGCGCGCGCAGGCGCATCTGCAGACCTTCTTCGATCAGACGCGTCAGGCTGGTGCGCTGCTGCGCGGCGAGCGCCTTGGCATTGGCGAGCAACTGATCGTTGATGTCGAGTGTGGTCTTCATGCAGTTGATGATACAGATTTCTGTATCACCGTTGCAAATTCGACAGCAGGCGCACAAGCTCGGCTCGGCTTGCGACGCCGGTCTTCCCATAGATATGTTTGAGGTGCGTCTTCACGGTGTTGACACCCACGGAAAGACCTTCGGCAATTTGTTCGACCGACTTTGAGGCCGTGGCGGCCACGGCCACCCGCGCCTCTGCGCGCGTCAACCCGTAGTTCAGGCACACAAGCTCGGGTGCCAGATCCATGGGCCCCTTCGTGTCGGTGAGGAACGCAATGACATCAGGGACCTGGCCGTCGGCGCTGAAAGAAGAGCCCGGGCTGACCCGGGAGAGTTGAATCGACCACTCGTGCCCTGGCAGGCCTGTGGGGACCTTGATCACCGACGAAAAATGCAGAACGCCGTCCATTTGCTTGGCCGTCGACAGAGCACGGGCCAACGCCCGATTCACGGCCGCAGCCTTTGCGACCAATCTGCCCAAGCCACGGCGTGTCGGTGACCGCTCGAGCCAGAGCTCATCGGTGCCAGACAACATCGCGGTTGCCGCCTTGTTCAAAAACAAGACCTCGCCCGAGCCGGACATCAGCAAGACCGCGGCCGACAGCTTGTCGAGCGACGCCAAGCTCGCGGCAACCCTCGCGTCGCTCTGCCGCAGCCGGGACATCACGGCGAGCGCGCGAGACAGGTGAGGCAGCAGCAGCGTCAGCTTGCGCCGATCGTCTTCGGTGAAGTCAGCGTCATCCCGGCCGCGATAGAACGAGCAGGCCGTCGGCAGATCAGCGGTTGCCGGATTGGCTCCGAGCGCTGGAAGACCGAAGACAACACTCGACAGCAGCCGGGCGATGCCGCCGAGTTCAAGGCAGTCGGCATACCACTGCGACTTGATCAGGGTGGCGTGCGGCACAAGGTCGGTGCCGAGGATGACATTGCCCTCCGTGAACAGCTTGCGTTCCACCACTTGCTCGGTCCACATATCGACGGACTGGTAGCGCGTCTGCGCTGCCCCCAGGTTTCGTAGCACTTCGATCTAGAGCCCGTGGATTTGCATCGTAGTTGATGCGCTGGGTTGCGAGGTGCCGTCAGCGAGCTGGCGGCACCTCGCGGCGAACGTGGCCGGCGGC